>WSSedA2C3DRAFT_1000014_pt1 | contig 33022 bp, 38 predicted proteins | sample WetSurSA2Cattail_FD_9486 | JGI IMG/M metagenome (IMG submission 9486) | reverse complement strand
CAAAAGGTCTTTCTTCCGAGCCTGTGCAGCCTCTAGACCGGTAGTGGCAGCCTGAGCCATACCACTCGCAGCGGTCACAGCCGACTTAACCTGATCCTCGCTCAGAAGATGGTTCGGATCAGAGATATCGCGCAGCCCACGAATAGACTCTTCTGTAAGGGGAGCGCCAGTTTTCGTTAGGAGTCGAAGACCTTGGGCGAGTTTCTGCCCGACCTGATCGACTTCCTTTTGCTGCTTAAGGTTCTGATCTGCGGCAATCTTGCCGCCCTCCATCAAGGCACGCAGTTGGCCCACATCAAGGGCTGCACTCTTCTCAGCCATCTGAGCCTGTTGGTTCAGAACTCCGAGACGCCGCGCCCCAAGCTGGTCCGCAGTCGGGTTCAACTGAGCAGCGGTAGCCCCGAGCGCCTTCACGAAGCCAGGCATGTTCGGCTGCTGCGCGATGTTGGCCGAGAGGGCCGTCGCAAGCTGCATCCACGGCTGCTGGCGAGCGGCATCCTCCTGCATCTTGAGCCGCTGCGCCTCCTGAGCGAACGCGCCCCTGATCTGGTTGAGTTCCTGATGATCCTGCATCAGACCCTCGACCACATCCTTGTGGACCTTCCATGTCATTTCGCCGGTCTTGTAGTTCATCGCGGCGCTCTGGACACCTGCGAGGGGATCCTGCTGGATCTTGTTCTGAGCGACGATCCTCGACTGGAACTCTTTCATCCCGCCGATGGCTTGCTGAAGCTCCTGTCCGAAGCGTGGGTCCGGCTGTGGAGCGCCACCGGCAGGGTTCTCAGCGATGAACTGGAAGTCACTCATCCCATCAGCCACAAGTCACCTCACAGTAGACGGCCCCAACCATGAGAGCGTCCGCTAGCCAGTCCTTGAAGTATCCGAGAGCCTTCTGCGAGTAGAGGATCGTGTCCCGGTCCCGCGACATCCCAACGAGCGGGCACCCCTCAGTATCGGCAGTCGTGTTCCCGGCATGGATACGGATTCCGGTGCGCCCCGGCACGTTCAGGAGTTCAGGCATCAACTTCTGAAACCTCTGGGACATCGAGAAAATGCAGCGATAGGTGCCCACCGGGATACACGAGATCCCCTTCTGGTTGTCCCGCCACGGGTCTTCGAGCGTGTAGAGGCTCAGGTCCGGTTGAGCCAGTAGAAGGCCGGTGGTGGGTGTCGCGTCCATGTGGTCTCTCTGTATCCTGAAGGTCGTACTCACGGGCCAAAGCCCTGATACGACGTTCCCTGCGGCAGCATCCGACCTGTGTTCGTCATGCCGGGTACGAGCGAGTAGCCGCCGTTCTGGAGCCACGACTGGAAGGCGTTGTTCTGGTTGTACTGATTGACCGCTCCGTAGACCGAGGAAGCTCCCGCTGCTGCCCCGGCGATGTTCGCGTAGGTCTGGTTGTAGTTGGGAAGCATCCCGATAGCGTTCAACTGCTGCCCGGATGCGTTGAGTGCCGCGTTGCCGGTCGTACCAGCCCCGCCAAGCCCCATGTTCATCAGGTTCAGGTTCTGGGCGAACGCAGCCTGACCCTCCTGGAACTTCGAGCCGTACTTGGCGTTGGCAAGCATTGCCCCGATGTCGGCAGGGGCGAAGAGGGCGAAGGGATTCCCACCGGACAGGGCGGGCTTACTCGCAGCCATCGTCGCCGCCTGTTTGGCCCCACCCTGAGCAGACAGCCCTTCTGTGAGTCCCGCTTGCTGTGCGGCATAGGCGTTCTGCATGTACTGGGGTTCGCCCGTAGCCAGCGACTGGTTGATCGAGGCGTTTCGTGCCTGGATCGCGGGGAGGGCCACCCCGTATGACTGCTGCGCGAGATCTCGGTTGGTCTCGTATGCGGTTTTGGACGCCGCGTTCATCTCTGATGTCATGTTAGCCAGCCCCCAAATATCCGCCGATTCCACCTACGACACCACCTGCCAACGCTCCCCAGGGTCCGAGCATCGCTCCGGCCCCGGCACCAGCGGCTGCGCCACCGAGCGCCCCGCCCAACTGCGACTGCTGCGACATACCGCCGATGGCGTTCCCGGCAGCCCCGCTGAACCCCTGAGCCATCCCGAGGGCCGCGCTGCTGCCCTGCCCGAGTAGCTGAAGCACTTGGTTGTAGTCGGACATGCTCGCCTGAGCCGACTGGAACTGGAGGTTCCTAAGGGCTGAGGCACGCTCGCGGTCGAGTCGGGTAGCGGAGTCCTGAAGGGCAGAACCCATAGCTCCGGGGGAGAGCCGCCCTTCACCGGAGCGGAGACCCGCGTAATTAATGAACTCGCTGTTCCCGAACCCCGCCTGACCGTACGCCTTGTTGAGTTGACCCTCTGCCGCCTGTTTGATCGAGGCGTCTGCGGTCATCTGGCCGGTCTCGGTGACGTTTCCAAGGGTGCCTGTGAGCTTGCTCATAATGGCGGTCATCTCGGGCTGCGACATCCCGAACAACTGCTTTGCCATCTGGGCTTGCCATTGAGCCTGTTCCGAGGCTGCGGCCTGTCCGGGACTCGTTCCGCTCACAGCTTTCTCCCATCCATCGCACGACAGACGACGGCGTACTCGTCCCCCGCCAACCGGGCGATCTCTGAATCTTGAGACACACGCGCCACTAGGGCAAGAAATTGTCGAACCGTGCGTTCATCAAACGAGCCATTCCAGATGGCGCAGCCCATCGACATCTTCGCCCCCCACAGGTTGCAATCATTGAGGACAAGGGCTTTAGGCTCGACTTCGCGGAAGTCGAGATTCGATCCGTGGAGGTTGCACTTGTCGAGCGTGAGGCGTCCCCGGACGGTTGCATCTTGGAACAGCGCATCGGAGTAGGCCATGCGGCAGTTGTTGAAGCTCCCGTCCCTGAACTGGCTGCCCATGAACGAGGTCTGCTCAAGGTCACAGGTGTCGAACGAGCAGTCATCGAAGAACGAGGTCGAGAAGTTCACCAGCCGGATCGAGCACTCGCGGAACCGGCAAGTCTCGAACTTGGATGCCCGCCAGTCGGCCAGATCGAAGGTGCAGTTGGTGAAGGCGCAGCCCTTGAACGTCGAGCCGAATGCCTTCATGGACCGAAGATCCAGCCCCGTGAACTCCTGATCCTCGTACTTGACGGCTTCAGCCCGCCTCTTGACTGCGACTAGCGACACAGTATCCCTTCTGCCACGAACGGCCTTCCGCCCTTGATCTCGAACTCAACGAGGCGAACGTCCTTACGCGGGAAAAAGAGCAGTCCGACGACCCTCACGATCACCGGCATTCCCGCTCTCTCGCCACGGAGGAGATCTCCTATCTTGATCTCCGACAGTTCTCGGAACCGGATCCGATCCCTCATCTGGACAGCAACCGTCTGCTTGCGGCAGCCGCAGAGCTTCTGACCGTTGCTCAGGACCAGCCCGATGACATCGTTGCTCGATGCCATCTTCCGATCCAGGATCTGCGCCCTAGCCATCTTGGACTGGTTGTAGGACACAACCTCGTTGCCAGGGTAGACATCAGCCGCAGCGAGGAGTTGACCATCGGCCAGCGAGACTTTCGATGAGTCTAGGATCATGGCGTAAACGGTATCCTTAATGCTGACGTATTGAGAGAGCATGGCTGGACGCCACTCGTGGAAGTGCATTTGGCGTAGAGTGCGAAATACGCCCCGGTGCCCGCTACGGTGATAGAACCCTTTGCCTGATACGTCGAGGCCGCAGGGTTCGGGGACGAGCCGCGCACGGCTGAATACGTCCACGCGCCACCGTCGTACCACCTTTGATTCTCGACCTCAGTTACCGCGCTCCGTACATCCGCGTCTGCGATCACAGCCGTACTGGCCCCAAGAGCAAACGACGCGACCAGCGTAATCGCAGGGCCAGTTGCATCGAATCCCTGCGCGTTCATCATGCCTTCGACACCGTTGTTCAACGCACCCGACCATTGATTGCCACGAGACGGGTAGAAGTTTTCCGACGTATTGAGGTACAGAACCTCACACCATGTATTCGTAGTCGGTGTCGTGTTGTACCGCTTCGCTCCGACGACGAGGCGAGTACCGCCCGATGCCGCGATACTGGTGCCCTGATTCAGATAGGTCCAGCCCGTTGTCGGTGGAGTTGTAGAGGTACTCGTGTTGTAGAGCGCAATAGCGGCATTCGCATTGCGCCGCATCAGAAGCCAGATGCCATCTGTCTTCTCAGACCCTGCCCAGTTATGCGTTGTAGCGGTTCCTGAATTGACAGCGAATCCGACGCCAGCACTATCCCAATGGACGATAGAGAATGTCGTGCATGTCGCGCAGTTGTCCTGCAGCGCCGCGAAGCATTGCATCCCGGTCTGCGTCAGGCCCGTTTTGACGCGAAGGACGAGAATCTGCGACTCGCCGGGTGAGTTACTCAGGTCTTTCCAAAGACGCGGGGCCGTATAGGTGGAGTTATAGAAGTCGTCAGTCGTACTCGTGTTATGCGTGTACCGGATTGCATTCGCGGTCGTGGTATTCGCGTCACACGATGTCAGGTTCGTCGTCCCGGTCGTCGTGTCCCAGATCCAGCCAGGAGGCGGATTCGCCTTGCAATCGGCAATGGTCGTAGACCACTTTGAGTCCGCAAGAAGCTGGATAAGTCCGATCCCGTACTGATGCCCATTGATCCGCTCGTACTGAGCAGGAATCGTGAAGTTCGGGTCAGGGCGAATCCATTGCGTCCCGGTAGCACCCGTCACGGTGCCGCTTGTCGCCCACTTGAGGCCCGTTGCGGTAGTCGAGTCAGCGACGAGGACGTAGCCGTTCGTCCCGACCGGGAGCCGATCCGGTACGGTGCTGTAGGTAGCGAGGTCGCCCTTCGTCGTGACGGGATTCGAGGCTGGCGTCTGCCACGTCGCCGTCGTTGAACTGGTGGCCGTCAGCACTTGGTTTGCACTCGGCGCCGTGGCTGCCGATACGTCTACCGTCGTCGTCGCGCTCTTGAGCGCAGCCGCGTATCCCGTTGTGTTGGCCGCGTTGTTTGGGATGTCCGCAGAGACTAGCGCACGAAACGTTGGCGTTGCCGCGCCGCCACTCGTCGGGCCAGCCCAGACATAGTTGGCCGTCTGGGTCGCGAGCGTCCCGGTCAACGTACCAGTCGTCGTGACCGGGGAACCGCTCACGGTAAAGATCGCGGGGAGCGAGAGGGCCACGCTCGTGACGCCCCCCGTACCACCAGATCCACATGCCGTATCCCACGATAGGGTGCCGCCACTCGTAGATCGCAGACAGGCGGTTGAACCAGGAAGAGCCAAGGGCCAAGTGTAGGCAGCGCCACGGATGTTCGAGAGGTTGCCGTCGTTGTCCACGGCGAAGCCGTAGGAGGAACCGACCTCTCCAGCCGCAAGGACACGCCCGTTGCCGCTAGCAGAGGCGCAATGGGCCGCGTAGCCGTCAAAGGCGCTCCGGTCGGTAGCGAAGCAGCCGGTCGTATAGAGCGCCGCGTTGACTTGCATGAGGACGAAGCCTGACGACTTCAGTTTGTCAGCCCGATTGAAGCCCCATGTTGAGACCTCACCAGCCCCGCTCGACGGCACCCGATGCCACATGAACATCTGATCGGCGGTTGTCGAGGCATGTCCGATTGTGGTGGTGTAGTAGTCACCCACGGCTGTCGCGCCATAGTCCTGAATACTTAGCGCGTTGTAGGTCGAAGCCGCACCGCCCGTGATCGCTGTCGTCGTGAACGTCCCCGAGCCGCTCGCTCCGCTGACGTTGAAGCTCCCCGTCTGCTGCGAGCCGGGATAGCTCGCCTGAAGCCTCACCCATCCCACCGTGGACGTATTCGGATTTACCCATGACAGTCCCGTGGTCTGACCAGAATCAGCCATCAGGACGTAGCCGTTGGTGCCGACACCAAGACGGGCATCCACCGTCGAGTAGGTGAAAATGTCACCCTTCGTCGTCAGGGGAGACGCCCCTGTGCTACACGCTGCCCAGACGGGAGTGGCATTCCCGTTCTGGGTCAAGCATTGGAGGCCCGTCGCATGGCCGATCCAGCCGATGGTCGTCGTTGAGGAGGCATAGGGGATGTCCCCCTGCTGACCAGACGGCTTCGGACTCGCCTGATTCTCCAGCGAGAACTTGTTCTGACCGAATGCGACGGACGAAACGAAAAGTGCAGCGATAAGGAAACGTTTCATGGTGCCACATGCTCCACCGCAACGAACGAGATCGGCGGGGTTCCGACCGTCAGGTTGACTCCGACCGCAGTAGCCGCACCATCGAAGATGCCATCTACCCACACAAGATCCACGGTCCCGAATGCCTGGGTCATCGTGAATGCCGTATTGATGCCATTGACGACTCCCGTGATGAGTCCCGCCCCATAGGTCGTTTCGAGTGAGGGAGTGAAGACGACTGGCGGTGGGCCAGATCCGCCACCAGAGGTAGGCGTGAATACCGTTCCCGCCGGATACATGGAGTCAGTCGAGAGTAGATGCTCAGAGGGAGCTTCGACGCCAGAGCGGTTCACGGCGACGCAGAAGTAGAACCCGTCCTGCCCAACATAGTCCGTGTCCGTATGGCGAAGAACGGTTCCTAGTCCTGGTGCTGCGATCTCGGTGACCAGAGACGCGGCCTTACGCGCAGCCTGACGGAAGTTGAAGTCCCTGACGAGCGACTGCTCAACAGTAGCCGTCGTCCCGGTTGACGCTGGCGCGAATGCTTTCGGGAGGAAGTAGACGCGGTAGGAGACCGTGGGCACGCGCCCCTGAACTCCCTGTCTGTCTTGAATCTGGATGACGTTCGTATCGCCATTCGGTGTGATCGAGAACTCAATCGGCGGGACTGCCGTCTTGGCGTTCGTCGTCAACTGATCCGGCGAATCCGCCGGAATCCGAATGTCCTTAACGTCCCATACCATCAGGGGTCACCCTCGCCGGGGTTCTCCCAGTCGATGTAGCCGACATCTATGGCATAGAGCGTCGCAGGGCTAAGGTCAGGGTTCTTCTTCTCCACAGTCACGGCGAACCGATATCCGACCATTGGCGTGCCATCGGTAAGGAACTGACCCGCCATGCAGACGAGATCCTGAGCTACTACGTCATCAACGATGCCCTGAACTCCGGTCGGAGCATAGATCGAATAGATCGGGTCAGGGAACGTGGCGAAGGTGAACGTGGACGTATTCTGGTCGTTCACAGCGAGTGCCCCGGTCCAGGTGCCGGATGTCGCGTGGATGTTCACGGCTACGATCTGCTTGCGGACCTTCTTCCCATCGAACGTCAGCGGGAATGTGCTGAGTTGCATTGGGAAGGTGCAGTTCACGCTGTCGTCTCTGATCCAACTCATGGCATGGACGCCCGAGATCGGGTTCCCCGTGTAGATCGCATAGAGTTCATTCACGGGGACATTCGCCGCACCGTAGACCGTCGTCATCGGGGCCGTGCCCGAGAACAGCCCTGCGTTACTGGGTCCATCCCCACGGTAGCTCGTGGACCATGTCTGCTCCGTTACGTCATAGATGAACGTCGGAAGCCCTGCCGTCTGGGATGCCGTGTAGTAGGGCGCTACGACCACAAGCCTACGTCCCCATGCCGAGACGCAATGGACACGCGAGCCGAGATAGACGGTACGCATCGGAGCCTGAGATAGCAGAGCATCAAGCTGGTCCTGGATCCCCATTGAGATCGGCACCACCTGACGCCCTACGGTCCATTGGTAGACGATCCGATCCGTCCCCAGATAGAAGACCGTCGTCGGCTCGCCTTCGGCCCCGGTGTAGGTCGGGAACTCATCCATCTGGTAGGTGCCGACTCCCGGCATCGAAGACGAGACCTTCATCAGACGGTAGTTGGACTCGTTGTTCCCGGCCACGATGTAGGCGAACCGCTGCGTCGTGATGAGCAGCATGTCTCCGATGGTCCGCATCCCCGTGACCTTCCCATCGGAGGCAGACGGGAGACGCAGGAAGTTCGTGGGCGGGAAAGACTCTTCCGGCACGCCGAGCGGACATTGAGCGTCGTCGCAGGAGAACATGATCTTGTTCGGCTCCTGCGTGTTGACCACCCAGAGGCGACGGTCCCAGTAGGCCAGAGCGAAGGGGTATCCCGGCTGCGTGACGCCTCCACGGAGGAGCGCCATCGGCTTACTGTTCGTGTATTGCGGTGCCCGGAAGCCTCCCGAGAGAAGGAGGTCGCTGTCAGAGGAGAAGTCGTACCATTGCTGGCCCGCGACGGCTCCGGGGATCACCCACGAGTTAGGCATCCCCATCCAGCCCTGAAGCTGGCCCGGATTCGTCGTCCCTCGCGTCGATGCGCTGCCGGGATGGACCTTTCCGACGAATGGCATCAGAGAGCCGATGGGATAGAGCGTCGAACTCCCCGGAGTCGAGAGAGTCCTGAAGAACATGATGTGGGAGAAGCGGATCGCATCGCCGGTCGGAGTCGTGACGTTGTAGCCCTCTGGGTATGCGATCTGGCCTGGGTCGATGTTGAACATCGGGGTCAGATTGGCGAAATCCCCGTAGCTCCCCTGATTTACCGGCTTGGGGATCGTGAAGAGCGGGGAGATATTCGACATGTGGCCGGTCTCAGGGTCGTACCACGCATAGGCGTAGGTCGGACCTTCTGTGACCACACGGGAGACCCCACGCCACCAGACGTACTTGCCCGTTAGGTTCAGCCCTGAAGCGTTTGCATCAGCGAGTGTGATCTGTCCGGTATTCGTGAATCCGGCAATCGTCGTTACCAGAGCATCTCCAGTCACGCTTCCGGCACCGTCCACAATGATCATCTGGCCGACATCGCCCGCTAGGAACGGGTTCGATGCGGATGTCAGCGTGGTCGAGCCGATGTTCATGGCTCCATCGGTGATCTGCTGCCAGTTGCCCCACCAGCCTTCTGTCGGATTGACCGTAGCCTTTGCCGGGAGGGCTAGTGTGATTTCGTTGCTGGAGATGAACGTCGAGATTGTGGTGACTAGCGTCGCACCGGCAGTACCAGCTAGAGCCACGGCTACGCTCTTACCGACATCGGTCTTCAGGAACGGGTTAGAACTCGACACGAGATGGGTCGAGTTCTTGATCATCGACAGATCGTTCGCGTAGGCAATCGAGGGAAGTGCCGCAGACTCTGGGCCGAGCGAGATGTTTCCGAGATTCCGATAGAGACCATCGCTCTTCACGGCGAGGACGAGGCATTGGACTAGGTTCGAAAGCGTCGTCTGGCCGTACCCGGAATTGCCCTTGGTATTCATCAGACATGTCGAAGCCGTATGGAGCTTGATCTGGGATCCGGTAATCGTGTAGCTGATGCCCGAGACGGTAGGACCGTTGTAGACCCCGAGCAGGAGAAGTTCCTTGTTCGTCAGCGTGATGGCATTGCCATTTAGATCCCAGTTGCCGCCGCCATTGAGCGTCTCTGCGATGACGAACGAGTAGCCATTGAAGTTGATCGTCAGACCGCAGTATTCGCCATCGGCGGGCCACGCCGAGGTACAGGTGACCTTTGAAGTGCCCGTCGTGATCGAGATGGTCCCCGCGGCCGTGAACGTGGACGTATTCGAGGTCTTTCCGGCAACGTCCACGACACCACTAGCGGGATTTCCAACGAAGTAGCCAGGGCCAGAGAGACCGGCATTCGGGAAGCTCAGCGCGACGGTATCCGTTGTCGGGATGGTCCAGATGCGGTTGTTCGGATTCGGGCTATTGACGAACTTGCTGTTGTAGGTCGAGTACGCCGTCCCGGATGGCGTGTAACTGACCCCGGCTGCAAGGCTGAGTGGCTGTGGGGGAGCTTCCACCCCTAGCTTCTGGTTCGGCTGTGCGTGGATCGCCGGGGTTCGGCTATCCATCAGGAGGGCTTCGGCAGCACCCTCACCGAAGACGCACCGGCCAGCGATGTTGATGAACGTCCCGGCCTGATTCGTCCCCGGACGCCCCTGCCGCGAAGTGCCATCAGTCTCGTAGACCTTCGAGGCTCCAGCCGTGATGTTCTGGAGCAGGATCTTGATGGTCGGGGCAGCAGCCGGATCGGTCAGGGAGGGGTAGGTGTAGCCGTGGATCTGGAGGCAGCCGAGCGAGGCCCGGTCGATGACTTCCGCCGGGTACTCGACCGGATCGAAGTCCCGTCGCCACGCCCCCTGATACAGATGCGCGCCCTTGAGAGAGCGCACATCGTTGATCGGTGTCTGTTGGAAGGAATGGAAGCCTGTCTTGGTGCCGCCCGTACCCGTCCGGTCAGGAGTGATCCTGAGCCACTTGATGTTCGGAAACACTACTTGGCCTTCTCAGTCTGTTTTTCCTGAAGCTGAGCCGCTTGATCCGAGAGACCCGCAAGGTCATAGCGGTCGGTACGGTAGGTGTCGATGAGTTGCGCGATGGCAGCGACAGCCTGTTCGATCTCCGTCTGGTCCCCGGACGCCCGATAGACGTTTCGGACCTCTGCGATGGCGAGGTCTACGATCATCGAGTCGAACTGGTCAGGGGTCGGGAAGTAGTTGTTCGCCCCTGCCGTGATCGGCGCGAAGTTGTTCGCGTGGTAGGAGAAGAACAGGGTCGCGGGATTTCCGAAGGACGACGACGGAGCCAACTTCATCAGGTAGGCGTAGGTCGTCGGATAGGTGAAGTTCGGGTAGAAGGTCCACGCTGAGAAGTACCCCTGTCCGACAGCCCGATAGTTCTGCTCTTTGACCCAGTCCTTCATCGGGACGTAAGGGATCAGGGTATTCGTGAACGTCGTCGTCCCATCGCCCTGAAGAACAGCCGTCTTGCCTGGATCAAAGTCACTCGGAAGCGCGATAGGGGCTTCGATGGCAGGGACAGCGATAGTGGCCGTCTTCAACTGCCAGATGAAACCGCCCTTCGACATTTGGTTCACTTTCCTGAACGCTTCATTCAGGAAATCAATGCAGTCGTTCGCGCTTAGACCAAGTCCAGTTTTCCGCTGGAGCTTGGTCACCATTGCATTGATCGAGAGCGTCGTACTCACGGCATTCTCCCGATCATCATGCCCCATTGAGAGATGGACGAATCCGGCGTCTCGTACGAGGCGTTCGGGGTGTCGTCAATCGTCTGGGTCGCCACCTGACGCTTCAGGAGCCTCAGTTTCCCGGCTGCGAGCATCTTGCAGCCATCAGCTTCACCGGGCAGCTTGTGAACGTCGTAGAGCTTCGAGGCAGCCACGAGTCCGATGACCTCGTCATACCCCTCAGGGAGCCGCGAGAGGTCCGTAGGAGCCATCGTGGGGGCCATGGAGTGGTAGCAGAGCCTCAACTCGGACGGACCCGCCGGGGGCGGTCCTAGCCTGAACTGGAAGGCCGTCCCAGAAGCGTTCTGCCCCTGGTCGCAGTAGAACATCTGGATGTTGGTGGAGAAGGACCGCAGACCAGCATTCATCACGATCTCGAACTTGTATCGAGGTACTTTCGGGATTCGGGTGCGAATGAGAGGCTGCAAGAGCGCCACATCGGACCCGAGAATGTAGTCAGACGGGTACTCGTAAGTGTCCTTATAGAGCGTGTACGAGGAGTTCGTCAGGCTAGCCGCGAGGTTGATCGGCTGAGCCAGCGTCATCGTGTTCGGCGTCAGGATTGCCGAGATGATGTAGTCGAGATTGCTGTTCCCGAACCGGATCCGCCAGCCGTCCTGCCCGACATAGGACGCCCAGTTGGTGCCGTTGCCGACGATGCTTCCGGTCCCGTTAGCGATTGTGACGGTCCCTGTCGTGTACGGAGGAGGCACGAGGACATTCGTCTCGGCGTAGTTCCAGGGCCACGGCTGGTTGCCGAGATCCTTGGACGCCATATCGACGGCATCGAGGATCTCCCCGAGCGGGAGATTCTCTAGCCCCGGCTTCCTCTGGACGTACGCAACGATCTGCTTGAACGTCGCCCGCGCCATGTGGTCCTACTTCTCCGGCTCTACTGCCGGTGGTTTCGGTGCCCAGTCGTACTGCGGGAAGAGATGCTTCAGAGCGCCGATGGCGACTTCCGGGGAACCCACGCCGACATCAGCCCTGCTCTCTTCCTGGATAATTACGCACAGAGCCCGCCACCTCTCAAGCTGGCGGTTCCTGAAATCCTCTTCCTTCTCTGCGGGGCGTCCGCTGCGCTCGTCTCCCAACATGCGAGGGATGTAACCGAAGGCGTCACGAACGAGGCGTTTCCTCTCCTCGATGGGGTAGGTGAGCCAGTTACGGACCATCCCCTCAACGCGAGAGACACGGGCGAACTCTCGGATCGGATCCACGAACGGCTGTACGGCCTTCGGCTTGACGTACTGCTCTTTGAGCTTGTCGATCTGAGCCTTGATCGACCTTTCCTGAACCGAGTGAACTTCCATGCTGCCTCCGAAAAACCGGGGGGCTCACAACCCCCCGGCGGTTGACATTACGGTGCGACAGTCGGGGCGGTCTCGTTGAAGAGGGCGTCCGTGACCGTATCGACAATCGCCTTGAAGTCGGTGAGGTTGTTCGCGTACGTCGTGCTGCCATCGAGAAACACCTGTTTCGTCGCTGGCATGGCGTCCGTAAGCACAACCATCAGTTCTGCCGTGATGCGAGTGGTTTCGACTGCGCTGAATGCCATAGCCGTCTCCTACTGCGCCCTGAAGTTGACGAAGCACGGGACCAGGATCCCGGCGGCAATGTCATCCGTGGCCGCGAACTTGGGCAGGATCAGGGAGGCAGCCGTGTAGATGCTGGCGACACCGTTGGCACCCTTGATGGCACCGTCGGCAGCCGTACCCCACGCGGGCTGGTCCTGAACGATGCCTTCGTTCACACCATCGGCGTCAATGAGGACGTTAGCGAGTCCGGTAAGCTGGATGATCGTGTAGTTGCCAGCCGTCACCGTTCCGAGAGCCACACCAATCGGAGTCGTCGTGACCCCACCGGCGAAGGTGGACGAGTTGTTCACGACAACGTGATAGGGCCGAATGATCGAGACCAGTTCGGTGTTGAGCGGCACGCTGTCGAAGACATCCGCATCCGTAGCGGAGTTCGGGCGCATCCGATCCGGCAGGGCAACCGTGTAGAACGACGTTGAGGACGAACTATTGGCCTTGATTCGCCTCAACTGGGGGGTGGTAGCGGCGGCACTGTTGACGAAGATAAAGTTATCGACATCCTCGTTCACGCCAATCGGGACCGTGAAGCTGGTGTTGTCGATGTTCGTCGTGCAGATTGCCGTCGTGGTGGTGGGAGAGGCAGCGGAACCGGCACCCGTGATGACCGTGGAGGCTGCGCCAGCCGCGTCATCGACCGTCGTCGTCGGGGGGCGGGAACCGACAAGCTGCCCGAGCGTCAGAGCCTCTGCCGCCCGAACGAACATGAAGGAGTTTCCACCCAGAGCGGCTGCCTGACCCCCAAGGGTCCAGCAGTCACCGAGCTTGGCTCCGATGTTCTGACTCACGGCAGCGAACTGCGCCGTGGTCATGTTGATGTATGGACTCCCGACGTACGGGGTCCATTGCTTGCCGACACCCGGTCCACCGTCGAAGCCGGAGGGAACCGTGTAGTCGATTTTCTTCAGGCGGTACTGCATGGGGCACCCGCCTTACTGCCCGGTGAAGTTGACGTAAGCAGGGATGATGAGCGACGCAGCGGAAGTGGCGAACTGCGGGTTGATGTGAGAGGCACCCGTGTAGAGGTTCGCCGCAGCCGCAGCCGAACCCTTAATCGCGCCACCCGCAGTCGGAATCGCGGGCTGGTTGACGACGAGGGCGTTGCCGTTGCCGACAGCGGTGACGAGCGCGAGTCCGGCCACCTGAACGACGGTGTAGTTGCCCGAAGTCACCGTCCCGAGCGCAACGCCGATGGGAGTCAGCGAAGCCGTGCAGACCAGCACGTTGTAGGGGCGGATGATCGAGCAGGCGTCACCGTTCGTGATGGCGAGGTCGAACTGGTCCTTGTCGTAAGGGCTGTTCGGACGCAGAGGATCGCGGAGCGAAACGTCGTATCGCGCCGTCGCGGACGAGGTGTTCGCCTTGATCCGGCGAAGCTGCGGAGTCGTAGCGCCGGTCGCGTTGACCCAGATCCAGTTGTCCACATCGCCGTTCACGGCAACCGTGGCCGCGTTGTTGATGTTCGTCGTGGCGTAGTAGAGCGTGGAGGTAGCCGACGTAACCGTGCCCGTCGTCGTGGCCGAAGCTGCGACAAGCTGACCAATCGTGAGACCAGCCGTTGCCTTGACGAACATGAAGGCGTTGCCACCGGACGCGCCCGCGCCGCCACCAAGCCACCAGATGTCGCCAAGCGACGCGCCGATAGCCTGAGAGACGCCCGAGAACACAGACGCCGACATGTCGATGAACGGCGTGTTGTAGTACCACGGGATGGATTTGGAAGTGCCCGGACCACCCTGAGCCGAAGCCGGGGTGGTGTAGTCGATTTTCTTGGGGCGATAAAGCATCTTGGTTCCTTCGGGGCTGTACCACCACTACGGCAGCCTCGGCCCCTGTTCGGAATTGTTAGGCCGTGACGCCGTGAAGCCTTGTCTTCACGAGTTGTTCGGCTGTCCGTTTCATTGTAACTTCTTTGTTTCTAACAGTTTACGGCTAGGCTGTTACACCATCGTAAACCGCCATGAACATGCGGCGGTCGGTCTTGAGGAAGAACCGGAGTCCGCACAGACGGGTGAAAGCCATCTGGTCGGGGTAAGTGAGGTCGCCGGTCCACTTGAACAGGAAGCGCGGATCCACCATGAAGTGGATGTCGTCAGTCCTGAGAGCGTAGGCACGGCCAGTCGGGCATTGACGATCCCAGTACCACGGGCGACCCATGTATTCGAGAGCCTCCCAGGTAACGTCCGCAGCGCCGCCCTGACCACCGGGGCGAACGAAACGCACGGGGACGTTGCAGGTCTTCTGGTAATCAATTCTGTTACCTTGTGTGGTAGACTCCACACATGACGAGGTCGTTTCCGCCTCGCTCTCATGGTTCCCCATGAGTTCAGAGCACACCTTCCCTTTCGGGTCCAGCCCCTGCTCGTTACGCACGCCCGGAAAGCCGAAGCCTTCCTGCTTGGTTCGGTATTGCCCTTCCGCATCCTGTGAAGGACCGGGCATCGGGTGTCCACCGAGTTCGCTGGAGATTTTGTCGAGTCCCTGATGAAAAGAGCGCACATGGACGATGTCTACTTCGCTGGCCTGTTCGATGGAGAAGGCTGCGTCACAATCGACAAGGCTCTCAGAAACGCCGGTTCCGTTACTCCGGCCTACCGACTCAGTATTCAGATTGCGATGGTTGACCGCCGCCCTCTTGACAAGATGAAGATCTTGTATGGCGGTGGCGTATTCAAAGCAAGTTGGAGTCGGCTGTCCCTGAGTCCTGCCTTCCGTTGGTGTGTTTGCAGCCGCGATGCCGCGAAGTTCCTTCGCCGAGTCCGTCCCCACCTGATGGTTAAGGGAGAGGAGGCGGATGTCGCTCTCACCTTTCAAGACCATATCTGCGCCAAGGGCTACCGCCGTCGCCTGAGCGATGAGGAGGTAACTTACCGCGAGGGTTGTCGCGTGGCGCTTCAAGGTCTTAAGCGGCGATTCCGAGTTCATCAGTAACAAGGGGAGCCGTACCATTTAACTCCCACACGTTCTGCGCCGAGATGATGAACGAGGGCTTCTGGTCACCATCGGTGCAGTTGTTCCACGTCGTGATCCAGGCATCCGTGGTCCCGTTCGGGCCATTCGCCGCAAACGAGCCGAAGCTCGTAGCCGCGTTGTTCTGCCAGAAGGGCCACGTCGCCGGGTCAAGCCCGCCCACGGCACCCGTGGTCGGAGTCGTGGAGACGGCAGCCGCAAGACCCGTGAAGGACTTGCCACCGAAGTTCGTCCCATCCGAGAAGATCTCGTTACCGATGATGAGGTCGAACGTACGGTTAAGCTGCTTCATACGCAGACCCCAGAGGCTGGCGAGAGCCACGGGGCCGGAGTTCTCAAGCATCTCCGTCTGGGTAGCCGAGATGGACCCACCGAGATACTTCCAATCGTAGCGAAGCGGCTGCGCCACTTCCTGCGGCTGCGTGGAGAACGTGTCGGAACCAGCGTAGAACTGCGCCGTAGCGGACTGGCCGTAATCGACCATGCCCTGCCAAGTGCGTCCACCGTTGGAATCCGTGTGGCGGTACTCATCGAACAGAAGCCCAACGGCGGGGCGGCGCGTCAGGTACTGTCCCTTCATCACCCGCGAATATTCCTTCGTGGTGACGGTCAGGAAACTATTATAATTGATGGTTTCTGCCGTGGTCGGCATAGCTCAGAGCCTCCTCGGGCTCAACGGAAGGTGTCGGGCGTCCCTCCGGATTCCAACCACGCCAGCCGAGCGATGTCGTTGATGTCTGTAGGCTCTGCTGCGGTCGGGCGTCCAGCGGTAGTGCCCGCTCTGGACGTTGTAGATGGAAGACCCGCAGTCCGCTCCCGTTCGTAAGAGCTAAGCCTAGCCTTCAGCGCCTCGACTTCCTTCTTCGCCGTCTCAAGTTGGGGGAGAAGCGTTTTGACCTTATGCTCAAGACCGAGAGCCACCATCACACGATCCGCTGCGGCGTAATTGTTGGCCGTAGCGAGACCGGCAATGACGGGGTCCGTCTGCATGGTCTGGATGATCTCCTGCCAATGTTCGGTCACGGCGTCTCCCGCGAGCGGGTTCGACCGTGCCGCCTGAGCGGCGTTCTGGAGCGTGACCTGTGTCCTGATGGGGTTCACCTGACGTTCGGCTTCCATCTGGACTAGCTGCTGGAGCGCCTGAGAGTCTCCTGCGGCAGCAAGGTCAAGCAGTTCTTTGCGCTTCGTGTCTTCGGCACTCGGGCCGACAGGTCCGGTAGACTTGTCGGCAATCGCTCGCCGGGCCAACTCGAACATGGCAGCCTTTTCGGCTTCAAACCTCTTACGATCTTCAGCGAGGGCTTGAGTCTTCTTGGTGAACTCAGACTTCGGGACGAACTTCTCTGCGAAGGACTGCGGAAGACTCGTTGGATCGATTGCATCCAGTTTCTTCAGGAAGTCCTCATCGAAGCCCTGCGGAGTCGTCTGCGGCTCCGCTGCGGCGCTCGTGGCAGAAGGGTCGTCCGTGGGAGCCGCAGTCCCCTGAGCCGGGGTCGTTGCCGCCTCCATCGGGTCCACCTCTGTAACGTTCAGATCCGCCATGACTTAGTTTCCCCTTTCTATGATGGCTTTACTTGAGGAGTCGCGTCAAGAAAATCGGCTTGTTTGACGATGTCCATGACCCGCTCCTCCTCGACTTCTTTCGGAATCCGGTCGTACTTCACATCGTCCCATGCGCGCTTGGCGATCTCGATGAGTTCAGGATCCGGCTCGTCAGAATCCATCGGGTGCGGAGTTCGTGGGGCGTTTCGGCTCCGTTCCCATTCCTGGTTACCCATGATTTCGAGGCCGCGTGACTTCGCAATCTGTTCCATGTGCTGAGTTGAATCCACCACGCATCCCAGTTGGGTGTCGAAGCGAGGGTACAGTCCCTTATTCTTCCCAAGCATCCCTCCCATCTTCAGATACACACGTTCTGCGATCCCGTTACCGCAACTGGGACATGCGAGCCTCGTCTGTTCCACCTCCACATAGGCTTCAAAGGTGCGCTGGCACTTGATGCAACGATAGTCGTGAAGGACCGGCATCAGGGAACCCCCTGCATGGTTCTGAGAGGAGCGGAGTCACCACGGGGCGTGTTGGCCTGACCCATCGCTGGCTGTTCGCCACCGCCCGCCTGACCCTCCATCTGCTGCCTGACCATCTCCAGACCCTTCTGGCCCAGAACAGCCATCAGAAGCTGCCCGAACTGGTTCAGGAGGGCTTCCGGAGGCACCTTACCGGCATTGAAGCCAGCCATAGCCATCGCGGCTTGCTGACCCTTCTGCATCATGCCGCCGAAGAGGTCGTCAATGTTGTCCCACTCGTTGAATTCGGCCAGACGGTAGAAGGCGGGACGGACATCCAGCCCAAGCTGCATCAGGACAGGGGCGATAGCCTGGAACAACTGGAGTTCGGACGCCTTCTTGACCTCCGTGGTCTTCGGAGTCGAGGAGCCTGTCACAACGTCGAACTCGAAGTCGCCGTTGATGTCCGTGCGCTTGTAGGAGAACCACTCGCCCAGTTCCCCGGCCTTCGGGAGAACCCGGACGTAGCGTTCCGGCGAGGCGTACTTCTGGAGGAAGCGGATGTGCTTCTGGGCCAGGAGGCGGTAGAAGTCCTCGATCCGGCTCTTCCTCTTGTCGAGCCGCGCATCCTGCCGCTGGTTGATCATCATGGCTTCACGGGCAGAACGGGTGGAGGGAAGCCCGCCACGCTCCGCAGGACCGTAGCCGACGATGTGCTGGATCTCGCCCTGGAGCATCTCGTAGCGCCCGTAGAGATCCTTCTTGGGGGCGATATCCTCGATGGGGACCACGAGGTTCCTAAGGTCAATCGCCTGATCTAGCTGCGTGATGCCCAGAACGTCCGTCAGCTTGGACGCATCGACGTAGAGCATCGCATTGGCGACGGTCGTATCCGTGATCTTGGACTTCTGGTCTTCGGTGAGGATCCCCTGAAGCGTGATCCACTTGCGGAACTTCGTCCGCGAATCCTCGGAGATCAGGCGCTCCGTGATGCTGATTTCCCGAAGCTGCGGGGCGATGAGTTCAGCCTCCGGGCGCGGGTAGAACCGCCCAGGAACCGGATGCGAGTAGAGGAGCGTCTGCGGGAAGAGATCCCGGCATCCGTACCTCAGATCCACCGGCCAATCAGCCCGCCCGATGATGTAATGCTCGAAGTCCGACAGGTAGATCAACTCGTGGTTGACCTTGTCGTAGACCTCCCAGATGCAGACCGTCTTGAAGGCAGGATCCTTCTCCGTACTCGTACTCTGGCCGGGGGAACGCCCCTCTGACAGCCCGGACGACGAGATGTGGGACCGCGTAAACTCGTTGCACTCGGGCCATTCGCTCAGATCGTCAGGGAGATCCGTGATGTTCGGATCGTTCCGTAGCTGGTCGATGGTCGGATACCACGCCGTGAAGAGGTAGCGCGAGTCCGAAAGGTCTAGGCGACGGGCACTCGGGTCGAAGAGAATGTCCAGAGGGGCGATCCGGCGGATCTCGAACTCCTGACCCTTCAGGTTGCCGGTGTTCTTCCCCTCTTCGTCCTTCTCGTGGTAGTTCTCGACCACCTCGATGACGGCCCCGTAGCCGGAGATGAAGGTGTCGAGGAGGCAGAGGTTTCCGACATCCTTCACGTTCATCTGGTCGAGGTCATAGTTGCAGATCTGGGTGACCCTCCGGGCCACGCCCATATCCCCACCGTCTCTGGCAGCGGCGATGACAGTCGGGTTCTGGACGTAGATGGAGGTTTCAAGACCCTCGTAGAGTCCCCACCCGTATGCCACCTGATTCGCACCGCCTGTGGCCCACGGGGGCGTTCCGCCACCCGCCGTATCCTTGGCGGTACTCATCTCGGAGAAGATCAGTCGCTTGTTCTCATCCCATCCAGCGGCGTACTGTGCCTGGAACTTCTTGGAGGCGACGAGGCGCTTACCCCAGACTTCCTCTTCCTCCTGAAGCCTTTTCGGACGGTCATCCTCGCCGCCGAGAGGAGCCATCTTCGGTTCTTTCTTGCGCTTAGCCATTATCCGAACATGTCATCACCGAAAGCGTCCGCGAACGTCGGCTTCCGGCGGCTTTCCCCGCCAACAGCGGTCTTCATCTGAACGACCTCGCCCTTCCCGTCAGACTTGTATCTCGGCACGATCCCGTTTTCCATCATCGACAGAGCATCAAGGAAGTCCTTGAAGCGTGCAGCCATTCCGCGAGTGATCTCGTTCTCCAGTTCAGCCCTGAGCGAAGGCACGATCTCCTGAGCGAAGAAGATCGAAGCCGATTGGAACCTCGGCTTCAACGCCCCCTGCCACCGCTCATACTTCGAGAGCGCCCGTGGGGCGGGAACGTAGTTGAGTTTGAGCCGAGCGGGCGGATCCCCACCCTTTTCGGCCATATGCATCCTGTTGACGTACTCAAGGTTCACGGCATGGTCGAAGTGCCGCATATGCTCGTCTTCCACGAAGATCGGCCAAGTCGGATGCTCTTCCTGAGCCTTGTAGAGTTCCTCGATGGTCTTGGCCGTATCCCAGTCGCGTCCACCTCTGATGTCCCAGATCCAGAGCTTCCCGAAGAGGTCGTAGCCACCCATGACGAGGGCTGCGTAGCACCCGAGCGCCTTCGCGTCCGAATGCTGGTTCGGGTCGAGGGCCATACGGCACCAGCGAAGCGAGGGGAACTCGTCTCTGGGCTTGTAACGGATCTGGCCCTCTTCAGCGATGGAGGCGTCTTTCGTGACCGGGCTGCCCTCATAGGCTGCCCAGTATTCCGTGCCCATGTGGGCCTTCAGACGCTCTAGTTCCTTCTCGGAGAGCTTCGTTGGGAAGAAGAGTGAGCCATCTTCCATGTGGGCCGTCGCTTTGACCACGCGCCACGGGGAAACGTACTCGGGATCTTCGAGAAGGCGCTCCTCTTCCTCTCGGACGATCATGCCGCGTACGTCGTTGTCGTGCCACGGCGTGCAGTTCATCCAGACATGGGCAGGGTTCCCGATCCGGTCTGTTGTGTTGATGATCGGGTAGATCTGCTTGTAGAAGTCGTGAGTCTTCTTGAGTTGCTCAGTCGTGGAGACGTTTTTCTTGTTGTTGATGTCGTCCAGGATCGCCCCATCAGCGTGGAAGCCGATGGGGAGAGCGCCGATGGAAGCGATGAAGAAGTTCGGTTCCTTGACCGAAGCGATCTCTCCACGGTCCATCCGGGGCTTCAGGAGCAGTCCATCCTTCTGCCGTGACGACTTACGGTTCCCCTTGTCTGGCATCTTCCACATGGGGCCGTAGTCTTCCGTGATCTTCCCGTCCCGCCCGCCCGTGCGGAGGATGTTCTCAATCAGGGTGAGGAAGGACTCACCGAGCGAGAGCGTGTTGGAGGCGTAGACGATCCGGTGATACGGGTTGTCGAAGTAGAAGACCTGTCTCAGATACTGCCAGACGGCCCCTGCCGTGACGATTGAGGTCTTGTAGCAGCCACGGGGGACATCAAGCATCAGGAACGGTGTCTTTTCCATCGTGAGAGTCGCCGCGAGTTCATCGCACATCCACCGATGGGGGATCTCCTCTAGCTGAAGCCCCCAGTAGTGGTTCCCGAAGAAGAAGAGGTCTTCAAGACCCTTCTCGGCGTCTCTCGACAGGTTCACTCAGAGTCTCCGAACGACACGCTGCCCTTGCTTCCGATGTTCAGACTCGGGACCGTGTCCATCTTGATTGGTCCCTGCGACTGTTCAAGCGCAGCCAACACACCAGCCGCATGCTGGCGTACCGAGTGGACCCTCGGGCCAGTCGTGGTGGGCGGCGGCGCGCCGATGGAGACCGTCTCAAGGGGGATCGAGACCGCTTCGCTGGAGAAGTTGTAGATCCGGCGAGCTTCCGTGATCTCGATTTCCATGATCTCCGACACGGCGAACTCGCGCCGCGTCTCACGGTAGCGGTCCATCGTGGAGGGGTAGAAGAAGACATGGAAGCCGTTCTCGACAGCCCTGCGGGCGCAGCCGAACTCGGACGTACAGCCGTTCTTGAGCTTGACGATCACATGGATAGGCGCATCCGGTTCGGGCGCAGAAGTGAACATCGGCTTTTCCACAACTGCCGCTTTACGCGGACCACGGGCCTTGCCTTTGGGCCAGCCGCGTTTCTTAATGGGAGTCGTTTCTTCTGCCATTTCAACCTCAGTTGTAGGACATCAGGATCCATGTATCGCTAACGTCTTCGTAGATGAACGTCGCTGCGCTCGTCCGGGCAGCCAGAACTACGTCCGCGCCCGTGAGCGTTGTGATCTGGTTGGCAGCGGCAGAGGCACCATCTAGGTTCACGATGGTCATGGCATTCGCCGTGGTGTTGATGACGCGCAGGATCCGACCGTCCACGCCGTTCGTGAAGCCACCGATGCTGAAGGCTCCGACTGGACCCGTGATCCTGATAAGCGAGGCATCCGTCAGGGCGATATCCGAGTTCAGCCCATTGACGAGGGCGATGTCCTTGTGGCGCGTCGCTACGGCCCCGTTCACATCCAGGGGAGCGGCGGGAGTTGTAGTCCTGATCCCGACCTTGTTGCTGCCGTCGCCCAGGATCAGGGAGTTGCTAGCTCCGACGACGACGTTCGCTCCAATGGCGATAGCGTGGGACAGGTTCCCGGCCGACGCGTCGGCACCGCTACCGATGAAGATGTTGCTGCTACCAGTCGTATTTGTGCCACCAGCGTTGAAGCCGACAGCCACGTTTTCCTGACCAGTCGAGTTCAGGAGCAGCCCTGCATCGCCCACGACCGTCAGCTTGTCGCCGGTCGATGTCTGAGCAGCCTGTGTCCCGATGAGCGTGCATCCTAGTCCGGTTGCCGTGGTTCCGGCGGCATAGCCGACTGCCATCGAACCGAATCCGAGACCCGCGACACCAGCACCAGTACCAGCCGCGAATCGCCCCGTGAACTGATCGACCTGAAGCATGTTCAGGCCATTGATGTCGTAATGATCGCCAGCGTTTGCGAGATTGATCGAGCCGTTGATCTCGATGGGATAAGCACCACCAAACGTCACATCGGTTGAGTTCGTGAGATCCGTGGCGCTCGTCCAGTACGCTGCCTTATTGAATACGCCAGTCCCGGTAACGCCACCAGAGCCAAGCACGTTGACGTAGGCACCCCCGTTCAGCGATGCCTTCAGCGTGTTCGTACCGGAGTCGAAATACATCGTGGCCGAGTTCGCCTCAGACACGGCAGGAGCGGCGATCCCGCGCCACCTCTGCGTCCCACCGACATCGAGCGTGCGGGTAGGAACGGTGACCGCGATACCCGTAAGCTGCCCAGGCATCATGGTCAGGTAACGAACTGCTCCCGTGGAGTCGTTGAAGCCGTAGTAGGCACTCGCCGTCTGAAGGCCGAACCCGGCGACGTTCGTCATCTCGACGCCACCGAAGCCGGAGAGCGTCCCGTTGCCCGTGATGCGGAAGCGCGCATCGCTCTCGGGGCCAAGATCTAGTGATGTACCAGGAGTAGGAGTCCCGATACCCCAACGGGTAGTGGAGATACCGTTCCCGATCACGATTGTGCCAGTCGCGTTCGTGATGATCTGGCCGGGCATCCACCCGCCAACGTTCACATAGCGATCACCGACCGTGTTGAAGACCGAGACGCCAGCCGTGAACTCGATAGGCCGGTTGTATTCGTTACCCCACGAGTTGATATGGCTCGCAGCACCCACCAGCACCGTGCTGTTGTTCCCCGCAACGTCGGAATCGAGAACGCAGTTGTGAATGTTGATCGGATAGTCGGTCCCATTGGCAGCGGCGACGATGTTGACGACAGCGTGCGAGTCCTCGGCCTGAACCTGATCAATCTCAATGACGCCGTGCTGACCGTTGAAGTAGATGAGGTCTAGGACACCGGCAGATAGCCCGCCGCTGACCTGTGGTCCGATCTTCCCGTAGCCAATCCTCTTGAGATAGATCCCGAATCGATGCCCGAGAATCGTCGTGTCCGTGATCCAGGCATTGGAGTTGTTCGAGCTGTCATAGAAGATCGCAGCCGAAGTCACGACATCGTCGGGTTCCGTGAAGAAGCAGCGTCGGACGGTCGTGCTATCCGTCTGGCTGTCCACGCCCGTGCCCGTGAAGTCACCGAACTGGATGCCACGGTTGAGGCGGGTGCCGATGACACCTTCGGCAAGGAACTTGTTCTGGACCTGATTGTTCGGATTGCCGGAATCGCAGTAGATCCCGACGACTCCGAGTATCCCCCCACCGTCGAGGTTGAGGTCGATGACAGCATTCTGGGACGCTGAGATGTTGTCCTTGGCCGTAAAACTCAACATCTTGCCGCTAGCAGCACCAGCCCACTTGAGAGATGACCCACGCCATGTTCCGACAGCGTAGGCACCATCGCCGGGATAGGCTGATGCCTCGCCACGGATCGTGACGCCTCGTGCCCGAGTCGTAGGAGGCGCTGCCGACTGGGAGACGATGGTTAGAGTGGCCGTAATCTTGTACGGGTTATCGCTCTTGGGGACGTAAACCGTACCGCCGAGCAGGACTGCGTCATCAATAGCATTCTGGAAGGCAATCGTGTCGTCCGCCGCACCATCCCCGATGGCTCCATACGCCTTGACGTTGAAGACGTTCTGGGAGTTCTTCGAGAAGATGTTGTAGCCACCGAAGTTGTGGTCTGAGGTCAGCGTTCCGAGAGCGATGCTGCCAACCGTGATGATGGGATTCGGTGTCGCAAGCGTACCGTTCCCATCGGTGATGCTCGTCACCCCGAACCCTGCTGGCTTCCCGAAGTAAATCGCCTGTGTCAGACGAATCCGGGAGGGCTGAAGGACCATTGCCATGGCTTACGTCCCCTGCGGAGCGTTGTTACTCATCCTGAGAAGCTGCGGAAGCCCGACGTAGCCTTCCCTCTGCGGCCCCACGCCAGCCGTGACCGTGACCGTCCCAGTGTTGGCCTGAACGTCGATCTGGTAGAAGCGGATGCCGGGGATAAGGTCGTAGAAGTCGCTGGCCGTGAACCCACCGCCAGAGACGTCGGTCGCGTTCACGAGGGTGGCCGGATTCCCCGTCACCGCGAGCGCGCCATTGATGACGACGGTCGCTGTGTTCGAGATATAGATTTGAAGCACCGGCGGGTATCCCGGCGTATTGAAGGCTCCGATGTCCAGGATGTTGTCCTGCACGCCTGTCCCAGTCGTGGAACAAATCGTGATCGGATTCGGATAGTCGGGAAGCTGTCCCATATTCAGTTGCCCCTTATGCGGCCCCGCTCACGCGCCTCGTGGAGACGGACCTGAGCCTTGAGATCGTCGTTCTCGGTTCGGAGTTTGTCGTTGAGTTCACGGACGGCATGGTATTCCTGTTCAAGCGTTTCGAGCCGCTCTTCCATCTCTCGCATCCGGCTGCGAAGGTCTTCGTTATCTTTCCGAAGTTCCTCTCGCATCTTTGCCGCAGCCCCCAGGGTCTGCTCCATCTCGTGGGTCTGAAGGTTCTTTGTGACGCCGAAGGTCTTGAGAAGGAACTCCAGTACCTTGAGTACGACCGCACCGACCCCCGCGTACCCGACCGCACGGGCCGCTTCGACGGCGGCTGCATCAGGCACGACGTACCGCCTCCTGGAGAAGTCCGAGACGCAGATAGACGAGGCATTGGACAAGGCACGCGGTTCCACACACGGGGACGAAGAACGACGGCGGGCTTGCCATCCACCCGAGAGCGAACAGAAGCCCCCACAGAACTGCGCTGAAGAAGGCCGCGACCTTCCTCCCGTATTGATAGCGGGTGATGTTCACGATGGACTGAGCCCCTCCGATAACAAGGAAGATCAAACCCCATCCGAACTCGGTCGTGATTTGAAGCATGAGGGTGAAGATCGGCACCTGAACACCCGAGAGAGTCGGGTACGGATCGAGCATCAGGGCTGCCATTGCCAGGAAGGTCGTAGACGAGTGGAACTCGGCCAGAGTGGTGTCCGTGATCGTGAGTCGTTTCACAAAGGATCCGAGAACCTCGATGAAACTGGGCACCTTCAGGGCTACACGGCTCACGATCAATCTCGACCTCACGGCTTCGGATCTGTTGCGGGGGGCGGTTCTTGAATGCCGATCTTTTTCCCGATGAACCAGAAGTTCAGGGCCAGCGGCATCGTGAAGGCAAGGGTGAATCGCGCCCACTTCGGCATCTCCGTGTACTCCCACGTTCCCTTGATGCCCGTGTTAATGAGCGTTGCCACGGCAAAGATGCCCAGACCCCACCCGATGATTCCGGGATGGTCACAGATCATCGAGACCGCCCACTCAGCGATCTTCTGGCCGATGTCCGTAATGGAGAGCGTCGTCACGGCTGCACCTTCGGGACCAGCACATCGAAGGGCGTGTCGATCTTCGCCTTCAGGGCTGTCCACTCATCAAGGGTCACGGGTGTGTTCTTCTGAGCGTTCGTCAGAAGCTGCTCAACGAACGGAACTCCGTACTTGACGACGAGACTGGCGACTGCGGCCCAAGTAAGAGGTTCCATGTCACTTCTCCAATTCCGCGAGCAGAGCAAGTACCTGGGCCGCAGCGTCATTGATGATCTTCTGGGCGTTGTCCTTCTGGGCTACGTCCTGAGAGAGCGTCGTCGCAAGGCGAGCCGTACCCTGGAACTTCGTATAGGCAGCGTTCGCCTTGTCGCGGTTGGCGTTCCACTTGACCGGGTCCACCTTGACCCCCGGCTGGTAGTAGCCCTCGTTCCATGCCTTCAGACCGTTCTGAACAGCATCCACAGCAGCCGAGATAGAAGTGTAGGCAATGCGGTCAGGAGGTGCAGTAGCGCAGCCAGCAGCAGCGGCAAGAGCGACTGTAAGGCACAGGGCCACCACGAATGCGGGCCGATGCTCGTCAGGGTAGCCGAAGCCACCACGACTGGACCTAGACCACGACATGGACGACATACTCACCTCCACCTGAATCGACCTTGAAGAAGGCTCCAGCGGTAAGACCAGCCGCAAGAGCAGCGGCGTTGTTCGCATGGGTGGGGAGTGTCACGACCTGAAGAGGCGAGGTCACGGCGTTAGTCGTAGTACCGATTCCGACGCTGCCGTTCTCATTGATACGGATGCGCCGCACCCCGGCGGTCCAGATGTCCATGTAGGTCGGGCCAGAGCCAACGGCAAAGTCGCTTGCGACGATGGCTTCGATCTTCGCGCCAAGGTACTTGCCACCGCCCGTGCCACCAAAGAAGTCAACCTCTCCGAGCGACATCCCCGTTTTGACCTTCGTGGCTGCGCCAGACGATCCCTGATAGGTCTCGAAGGCGAGGTAGTTCCCACCGGCAGTCCCGGCTCCCCACCACGACTTGATGTAGAAGCCGGGGTAGGTATCGGCACCCGCGTCGTTGAGGATGTAGATGGACGGCGAGTTGGCCGTCGTGGCTGAGGAGATGTCGCCCGCAACGACGACGTTCGGCTGAGCCGTCGAAACCCCCGTGCCACCCTGCCACGACTTGAGAGTAGATTTCGCCATGTTCCCCTCTAGTACCGATACCAAGCCCTGAACAGATCGTCAGAGGCGAGAGCCGTTGCCATCGTCAGCGAAACGGAGTTGAGCGTGTAGTCGAAGCTCGACAGGAGCGCCTGACCGTTCACGAATAGCTGGAGGCCAGCAGCAGGAGTCGGCGCGTGCGCGAGGTTGAACGTCGTGTTCGTCCCGTTGAGCGTCCCGGTCGGGATCTCCTGATCCGCGAAACTCGGGCCGGAGATCGTGATGGTGATTCCGGCACCCGCTGTGGACTGGGACAGCGTGATGTTGTTCCCACCCGCGAAGACGACCTCGGTCGTGACGACGCCCGTGTTTCCTGCCGTGTTCCCGCCGGTCGAGACGCCCGCCTGGAAGGGAGCCGGGGGAAGCGGGATGTTCGGCCCGATGAGCGTGATCGTCGCAGCGCCCGCCGCCGACGACTGGGAGAGGGTGATGTTGCTGCCGCCGACAAAGAGGATCCCTGCGCTCACCGTCCCGGTCGTGCCATCTGTGTTGCCGCCGGAGGAGACGCCACCGGAGAAGCCGCGCCCGAGAATGCTGACCGCGTTCCCGTTCTGAGAGAGCGTGATGTTCGTGCCGCCACCGAGCGTCAGGGTGCCGGAGGAGATGAGGACGTAGCCAGCGCCAGCGGAGGTGCTGTTCCCGTTGATCGTCACATCGACGCAGTTCTGCGTCTGGACGCTCTGTGCCGCCGTCAGGTTGACGCCAGCACCTACTCCATACAGTTCTTCGGGCATTTACTTCCCCTTACGAGAGATGAGCGTCGTGTGCAGATCCGAGATGACCTCGTTGTAGTGGGCGATGGCGAAGGTGCGCGCATCCTCGGACTTTGAGACCCATGCCGGTGCAATCGAGTAGCCGTAGGTGAAGTCGAAGTCGCACTTCATGTCGTAGTAGCCGTGCGTCAACTTGTTCTCGATCCGCCAGTTCTTGTTGAAATAGAGGAACGAGTTCGGGGAGATCGGGGGCCACTCGTGCGTGAAGTCCTGAGTCGCCCTGACCGAGTTGAAGTAGGGCGTGATGATCGTGACCTTCCCGCCCGGCTCAAGGACGCGGAAGAGTTCGTCCATGAAGCGGGGGCGCATCTTGGCCGGGATGTGTTCGAAGAAGTGGGAGGTGTGGACCTCCTCGACCGAGCCATCCTTAAAGGGCCACGGAAACTTCAGGAGATCGTGGACGTAGTCCGTGGACTTGGTCTTGGCGTAGTCCACTCCCTTGAAGCCTTCCTTCTTGTTGTCTCCGCAGCCGAGATCGAGCTTCAGCCCGGCCTTCTTGGGCTTCTCGACCTCGACCTCTACGATCTTCAGATTGCTCTTCGCCATGTCACCACACGAGTCCGGTGTTGAAGTCCAAGTGGCCTACCTTCACTCTGTTATCCGACGCGAACGTGTACCCGTGCTTCGCCAGTTCCTGGAACGCATAGAGATCCTGCGTGAAGAGTTGCGTGCCCTTGCCGGGAACATACTCCTGAACTGTCTTGAAGATCGGGCGGGGGATCGACTTGTCCTGAAGCATCTTGATGCGAAAGAGCGTGAAGCCCATCCCAAGTCCGTTGCAGGGCTGGATCGCATCGGCCACTGGAAGCTGAGGGCGGAAGGACTTCGGCATCTCCTTGGGGTTGCCGTAGATCATCGGCTGCCCGCCCTCGCCCTTCGTAAAGTAAAGCCCGCCGACTGCGTCGAACGGGCCTTCCTCGATTGACTCGTAGAGCTTCATAAGCCCATCGGGTGGAGGAAGGTTGTCCGACTCGAAGGTGAGAAGGTACTTCCACTTCTTGAGTTCGTCGTGCGTCCTGACGAGTTCAACGACATGCTCGTAGGCTGCACCGACCTCCATCTCCGAAAGGAAGATGGGCATGAACTTCTGGTTCATGGGCTTGATCAGGGAGTTCCATGCCTGAACCACGCGGACATGGACGAACGAATCCCTGATGGGCATGACGCAGACGGTCGAGAGATCCTTGTAGGTCTTCCCGCGCATGAGGCGGTTCTCGACCTTCGAGAGATCCATGTTGTGGATCCCCTCGGAGGGCAGGATAAAGGACGGACCAGCCATCAGATGTCTTCACTCCAGTTGACGGCAACGGCGATGGTTGAACTCGCAGAGGCGCTGCCGCTGATAGTCAGGATCTCGCCGGGTGCGACGAACAGGTTGTATGAGGTCGCGTCGATCTCGTCGTTCCCCTGAGCGAGCGTGATCGCTTGGATCAGAGTCCCGCCCGTCGCCGTCGTCGCGGCTACGTCCTTGCTGGCAATCGAGTTGCCGCTCGTGATCGTCACGCCGTTGTCGGCGCTCGTCCCATTGATTGTGGCGTAGGACGGGGAGCCACCGAGCGTCGCGCCGATCCTGAACCTGACAGTTCCCCACGAGTTGCCGGACGCCGCGAAGAGGGCCGCGCTGATGGAATGGATCCTCAGAAGCCCACGGTTGGCGATCCCGTTGTAGGTGGTGCAGTTCTTCAGGGAGAAGATCTCGGTCTCGCCCGTGATCCCGGACTTGCCGTTGTCAGTCGCCCATCTCGGGTTGCTGTTGTAGGAGCGAGCGCCCGAGATGAAGATGCCGACAGAGCCGACGTACATCGTCAGGTTCGTCGTGTTCCCGGCATTCAGGATCTGGGTGTAGAAGTTCAGCGACGGGTTCGTGATCTGGACTAGCTGCGAGGAGTTGGGGTAGTTGATCGTGTGGCAGCGGATCCAGGAGCCGGTGGAGTTCTGGACGTAGAACGCGATCGCCCCGAACCCAAGGTAGGGGTACTTGATCTGCATGACGTTGCCGAGTTGCGGGTTCCAGTCGAATCCGCTTGCCCCGGTTCCGTCGCAGAGGTCGCCATTCCAGTTGGTCTGGGGGATCCATGTATCGGAGCCGCCCTTACGGTGGAGGATCCCGAACTGCGCCCCGTCGTAGCCGAAGAAGTAGCCGTTCTGCGAACTGCCCACCCCGATGATCTGCGTGCTGTCTGTCGTGGCGGCAGCAAAGACAGCGGTGAAGCGGGCGGTACAGCCCTGACCGGCGCGGTAGCGGACGATGTACCGCGACTCGAACTCCGCATGACCGGCGGCATTGGTGCCCGACTGGAGCCGAAGGCGCGAGAGGTTCGTATCGACCGTCGCCCCTGTGCCCGTGACAGAACTCGCCCCCGTCTGGGTGTTGATCCCATAGACGAAGTCGAGGGCAACGACTGGCGTAAGTTCGCCGGTCTCCAGCGTGCCGAAGGCACTCAGGAGGCTAGGGTCGAAGTTGGCCGTTACGTCCTGGAAGTAGCTCATATGATGATCCAGTTCGCGCCGTCCGACAGGACGGAGATCGCGCTCCCAGGACCGACGCTCTGAGTCGCCAGCCCGTCAATCTTCTGCCCTGCGGATGCCGCGAGGGTCAGGGTTCCAGCGCCCGAGTTCTTCAGGACGAACATCTTCCCTGTGATCCCAACGGCGGTAGGGAGGGTCACGGTGAAGCTCCCGGTTGTCCCATTGATTGTGTAGTCGCTAGTCGCAGCGGTGTAGGCGGCGGTCTTGGCGACGTAGTTGAAGGCCGTCTGGCCCATGATCGAGACCGTCATCTCGTCAGAGGCGTTCGTACTCTGCGAGAGGACGATCCCGTTGCCGCCCGCGAAGATGATCTGGCCCGGTAGGACACCAGTTGACCCTGCGGTGGATCCAAAGGTGGAGACCCCCGCCGAGTAGATCCCCGCGTGCTTGTGGTCGATGGGCGCGTAGAACTGGGTCAGAGAGCCGGAGTAGTTGGCCGACGAGACCGGGTTGACCGACTCGCCTGGGTACATGCCGTTGATCGTTACCGTACCCGACGCGCCATCGAGGGACTGAGAGAGCGTGATGTTCTGCGAGCCTACGAAGACGTAGTTGACGAGATACCCGGAGGCGTACCCGCTCGTCCCGTCCGTATTGCCAGAGTCGAGCATGCCGAGCGATTGGGCGGCGGTCGTCTGGTTGGCTCCATTGATGGTGAGGGTCCCTGACGCCCCGTTCAGCGACTGGGAGAGCGAGATGTTCGATCCGCCAGCGAAAAGGAAGCGGACGTTCGACCCGGAGGCTATGCCTGATGTCCCGGCAGAGTTGCCGAGATTGGACATGCCTATCGACTGCGACTCATTGAAGGCAGAGATGGTGACCGTGGCCGAGCCACCGTTGGAACTCTGGCTCAGGGTGACGTTGTTGCCGCCAACGAGGAGTAACTGATTGTTAACGAGGCCGGTCGAGCCTACGGTATTGCCCTGAGACGATACGCCCGCGAGGAAGGTTGTTGCGCCTGAGTTGGTCGCCCCGATGATGGTGATGGCCCCACCACCCGTCGAGAGCGTTATGTTTGCCCCGGCTACGAGGGAAGCCGATGCGTTTGGGCTTAGATAGACCTCTTCAGGCGTAAGTCACCTCACGACGTTTCTCACGGAGGCGCGCCATGTTCATCAGGGACTTGACGCGACCACACGCCGAGCAGTAGCGCTTGTTTCCGTACTTCACGTCGAAAGGGTGACCGCAGCTGGCGATAGTTTTTCTTGCACCAATCGCAGAAGGCGCTGTACCACGAAGGATGTTCTCCTTCATCGTCACGGCTTCCAGATGCGCGGGGTTACAGCAGAGACGATTCCGGCAGAGGTGATCAATCGTCAGGCTATCTGGGATCGGCCCGTTGACGAGTTCGTATGCGATGCGATGAACGCCGTATCGCTTCCGGTTGATCTTGATCTGCGCGTAGCCGTTGCCGGTCGTCGAGAGCAGCCACGGCCAACACTCTGCCGGACCACGCTGGTCAACATGTCGCCAAAACCGATCCCAAATATCTTGGACGTGAGGTGCCATGATAGCTAAGTCCTTGTAAACACAGGACTAATTGCCACCTTGTGTCAAACCCATGAGGCCGAGCTTGACCTGAACCTTAACGTCAGCACCGGCAGAGATCAGCTTGATGTCCTGCGCGTCACAGGGGATGCGGATGAAGCCCGCTCCAGCCGGAACTACGAAGCCTAGAGTGGAAGTCGGCACCGTCTGGCCGTCGTCCGTGTACCGAACCGTGATCGTCGTCGGATCCGTCTCAGACTGGAGATCCACGAACTTGATCGCGTAAACCGTCCCACCCGGCCCACTCATGTTGGGCACAGGGATGGATGGAAGGACGCCACCAGGAAGAAGAGAAGGAAGTGTCGCTGCAACGCCAGTTACGGTGATGCGGTAATACAACCCGTAGCCCGTCGGTGCCCTCACCAACTGGGCTGGCATGGTCGCAACGTGGGACTGTGTTCCCATAGCGTAGTTCCTCCGCTACGACTAGTATGGTGCTATGAAACAAGCGAATGCAAGAAAAAGACGTTCCCTTGATTCACCATTCGCGCCAGCAGGTCTCTGCCAATGCTGCGGACGCTTCATCGTCCTCCTGAAGACGAAACCCTACGGCGCGTACAGAGCCTGCTACCTCAAAGGATGGGACGGCTCCCCATGGTTCTCAGGCCCTAAACACCTCGGCGGGAACGCCGTCCCCCACCCAAAAGCTAAGTACGCCCGCTTCCTGGCACCTGACGTAGAGGACGAAAAGCCGGAAGTAGACCCCTTCTTCGAACTCCCCTGACCTCGAGTTAACAGAAGAGGGGCCTGGCGGCGTTAACTACCCCCTACGCTTGATCTTCTTGCCGTACGTCGCCATGTAAGACCGCGACTGCGCCGTCGAGTTGTGGTGCCGCCGAACCATCTGCTCCCGGTCACACTCCTCCATCGTCGCATAACGGGCCAACCAAACGTGCTCCCGACGGCAACCAAGACACCGCCCCGCCTCTAACCAGTCTGAATCCACTAGTTGCGAGCACCTACTACAAGCCACCGCTTCGCCCATTTTCCCCGTCCTCCCCCTAAAACTTAGGCACCGTACTTGACTTGTCAATGGTTTCGCCTACGTTGATCCTAATTCTGTCTCTTAAAGACCCTAAAGCATGGCAGCAGGTAGGAGGGTTAAGACTCTCCGGCCCCCCGGAGATTCCGAGACCCGTTGGGGGTCAGACGGATGGGGCTTCAGAGGGCGCGGAGCGAAGCGGAGCGGGAGA
>WSSedA2C3DRAFT_1000011_pt1 | contig 35001 bp, 58 predicted proteins | sample WetSurSA2Cattail_FD_9486 | JGI IMG/M metagenome (IMG submission 9486) | reverse complement strand
CGGCTTGTTGTCCTTTGTCTTGTGTAGTTAAATACCAAGCACATTCAAGCATTTTAAACCATTTAGAATCAAAATAAATAGGCATTATTTCAACTTGTTTATCCTGTAATAATCTTAAAGCATTTTTGAGATTTACAGTTAATTTTTCATTTTTAGTTATTTCTTGCTTTATGCTTGGATTAAACATTCCTTTAGTCTTTAAATAGTCTCCTGATATGCTTATATAGTTGTTTACATCTTTTTGATATAATTTATCAATCTTAGTTAAACCCAATGTAAAATAACCGTTTTTGTCTGATTTGATAACAGTATCTATATTTTCATTATCAGATGGTTTTATAATTATTCCATCAGTATTCGCATTAATAAGTTTAGTTCCTGGATCTAATTTATCACATAGGTTAATTAATAATGATTGACCTTTGAGACAGATAAAACGACCTAATTTTTTATTTGATATCTCAATGTCAAAGTTAGAATTTATCAAACCATAAGCAGTATTTAAAATCAATTTAACTCCTTTTAATTTTCTCTTAAGTTCCTGTTTAGCCTCTTCATTAAGTGAATCATCTTTTAATTTTTCTTTTAATTCTACACATTTTAAATTGTAAATTGCTTCATACATTCCAATGTTAATAGTAGATTCAAATAATTCCTTATATTGCAATATAATTGATGGATATTGAGATGTATAATCTAAATGTGTCAAATCATGATTTGTATAATTTGGTAATGCAAGATGACACCCTCCATACCCTATTTTACCAGTTATTCCATTTAATTCTATTTCATCAAAACTATTAATTTGGGTATCCGGTCTATAACCATCATGGGAATATATATTGATATCATCATCAATATAAGAAAGTTTATAATATTCACAAAATCCATTTTTTAAATCATAATCATTTAATATATTAGAATTTTCTTCAGTAAATTTAACTAAATTATTAAACTTTTCATTATTAGTTTGGATATAATCAGTATAATTAAATTCTATATCTTCCTTTTTTTCTTTTCTTTTTAGTATAGATACTATCAATTCTGTGTTATTTTCTGCATAAATAGCAGTTTCATTGATTTCTAATGTGTTATCGATTGTAAAAGCTGCTTTATATGCATAAAAACGAGTCATTATATCTGATAAACATTTTACTTGAAAGAATCGATATAGAAAGTCTACATCATTTAAACCATACTTTCTAAATTCTTCTTTTTGTTCATCTGATAAATCATCCCATGAATCATCATAATTAAAATCCCATTTTATATTATACGATTCTTGAATTAATTGTAGTTTTTTTAATGATATAGTAGGTTTTAAAGACCGGTCTTTATTAATCACATAATAATACATTATTTTAGGTATAGATAAGATATTGAGTGCTTTTATGACTTTTGATTGACCATAGCAATATGAATATTTATCAGTAAATCTGTGGATAGATTCTAATGTGTTAAGGTTTTTTATTTGAATTTTAGCCATTTCCATTATTTCAGTTGATTTCATATATGGGTTTGAATCTTTAATGTGAAAATAACCATCACACCAAAATTGCCTATTTGTTTGGAAGTAATTAAAATTCCCTTTAATTATTAAATCGTTTATTTCTCTTAATTTTGCTCCAATTCCTTCAACTTTATTTTCACACATTTTACAAAGACAATTTAACATTACTTTGTCATAATCAATACTGTAGAAATACATTGGTCTATTTATCTTTTTTAATATTACATAGAATGTATGAAAATCAGCATCTTTTATACATTCAATTAAATTAGCCTTTTCCTGATCTTCTTTTCTAAATTGAAAAGAGAAATACCCTTTGATACACTCAATATCTGCTATTAAGTATTCAGGTTTAAAATTATTTATATCTACCACTTTTTATCACTCCTATTCTTTAAATTCTTTTCTGTTAATTCCTTGATTCCTTGAACTTTCAATCGATAAAAATTTAATTTTAATATATCAGGTATAAAATGATTTAATTCTTTATTCCAAAATGATATTTTGGAATATGTTATGCTGCATTCAGATGAACATAAATAATGGTTTGTAATAAACCAGTTATTATTACAAGTTGAACTTAAAACTTTATCACATATTACACATTGTTTGATTACATGAATATCAATCATTTATTATCAATCCTTTCTATTTAATTAGCCATGTATATGTAATTTGCTTGTTACATTGTTCAAAATGTGAATTTATAATCTCAACATGTTTATCAACTAATATATAGTTTTTATTTGGGTATAAATCAATTAAATCAGCATACATATGTATTATGCTTTGTTTTTCACCAACATCATTAAAATAATCATCGGTATAAGATATTATATTTTTTACTAATTCATATGGCTTTTGAATTAACATTATATCTTCTGTGTAATCGGCTTCATAGCAATTTGCATTATATTTGGTTTTATCTGTAAATGTTGTAATTTCTTTTTCAACACGTAATCTAATTGTATTTTTTATTGGCTGCCATTTATTATTTATTTTAATCATTTATTTAGCCTCCTTAAGTTCTATTTTTCTACAATTAGGACAAACCCATACAGACATAGGTCTTCCTGTTAATGAATCCACATAATCCCTTGTAACTTTCATATCTGTTTTACAATCTATACATTTCATTTATTTTTCCTCCTTGACTTTATATTTAATTATATAATATAATAATAATATAAAATAGTCAAGGAGGAAATTTAAATGTTAAAAAAATCATTAACTAAAGTGGGAAGTAGTTGGTATCTACTTATAACCAAATCAATGTTAGAATTATCAGGTATTACAGGAGATGTTCAAATAGATATGCAAGGTGATAAAATAATTATCCAAGCTATTAAAGAAGATCAAGAAAAGGAGAATAAATAATATGTATATTAAATATAAGCATGGTATATCATCAATTAAAAAATTCATTAGTATTGATATAGAGTATGTAACTATTGATGTTATTACCGATGAAAGTTTTGCAACTAAGATTAAATTTTGGTATTTGGATGCTAAAGTAAATGATGCACAAAGAGACGGATATAATATCAAAGAATATGAAACCAAAGAAGAAGCTGAAAAGGAATTAGAAAATATAGCAAAAGCAATAGAAGAAGGAAAGCATATCTATACTATTAAATAGAAAGCTGAGTGATTACATGGAATACTTGAAAATTACTTTTGATGATTTGGACGGTTTAGGTCAAGGTTTAGATGCTAGTAATTACAAACAAATCATTTTGGACGAAGTAAAACACCTTGAAAGTCAAGGTGTCAAGATAGTCCTACATGACATTGAAATGGATTATGTAATAGTTGAATCAATTGATAAAATTGATAAAATTGAACAACTATTCAAATACTTTTCAATTGTCACTATAACAGATTGTGATCAATTTGGCAATGTTTTGAATACTAAGAATGAAAAAAATAGCAACAATGAAAAAATAAAAAATGTTAAATTTAATATAGTAATGGAGTATTTAAAAAAACAAAATGTTACTGGTATAAAACCGATATTTGCTAAAAATCATATAATCTTCAATTGTCCATTATGCCAAAAGACTGTTCCTAAAATGTGTATAGGTACATTTACTTTTAATATTACTACATTTTCAGGTACCGATTGTACAGATGATAAGCATCAAGAGATGTTTGCAAAATGGACCAAAGAACTAAAGAAGATTTGGGATGCTTCTAAAGAAAAGAAAAACTTAGTATATAGTCTAAATTTAGACTATATTACTAAAATAATAGAGAAAAGTTTTCCAACTATCATTAGACATAAATCTACAGGATTATTATTTAAATATGATGAGAAATTAAAACATTATATAGAAATGATTGATAATGAAAGAGTATCAGATATTGAAACACTGATTTATAAAAACTTTTTTAATGATGATAATAAATCATTAACATGTAGTCAAGTTAGGGATTTAAAAAAAGTTATCATTAGAGCGTATGAAGGTTTCAAATGTGTTGAGTTTGAAAGTTCAAATTTGTTTAACTTGAAAAATGGTGTATATGATTTTAAGTTAAAACAATTATATATGCATTCTAAAGATTATTATTTTAATTATTGTTCAGAGATTACTTATAATCCAGATGCGAAATCAGATGTGTTAGATAAGTTTTTAAAAGCTGTAATTACTGAGAGTGATCCAATCAGAATCATTAAAACTATGTTAGGACACATTCATTATGACGGTACTAAACTTCAAAAAGGATTTATTTTTGAAGGTACTGATAAAGGTAGAAATGGTAAAGGTACTTTAGTTAAATTAATTACTAGTACATTAGGTAAAAACAGGACTTTAACAATGACACTTGACAACTTTTTTGATTCTAATTTCTATAAATATGAACTAAAAGATAAAGTATTATATGTTGAAGATGATTATAAAAAAAAGTATATCAGTGAAAAAGAAATTGGATTTTTGAATAAACTTATTGGGGGTGCCGATGAACAAGTTCAGCAAAAAAATAAACCGAGTATAACCATACCACTTAAAGCTATCCCAATTATACAAGCTAATAAAAGACCTATTTTAAAAGCTGATGATGATGGAGGTTTTTATAAAAGGTGGGTGTTTGTTAACTTTAAAAATGAGTTTGGAGATAATAAAATAATGGATGAATTTTTAGGTGAGAGGTTATTAAATAATGTTGATGTAATGTCAAGTATGTTTAATTATCTGTGTGAAGGTTATGAAATGGTTATTCAAAGGAAGGTGAATAATATGAAAGGTAGTTTCTTTAAAGATGATGAAGTATCACATATTGATAATTGGAGAAGGGGAAATAATTCAGCAATTTCTTTCTTTGAAGATTGTGTCATTAAAGATTCAGACTATATGTGTAGTACTAGAGATTTATACAACTACTATAACGAATATTGGAATCATGGTGGTGGTAAATTGCCAGAAAATAAATTTATTGAAATACTTAAAAAGGAATATAAATTAGAAACAAAAAGACCATGGCTTAATAATAAAAAAGATCGACCTCATTGTTTAGTTGGATGTTATATGATGCTTGATTATGATAATTTAAAGAGTAAATTTCCATATGTTAAAATATCAATTTAATTTCCAATTGTATTAAAAGTAAAAAAATGGTATACATTTATTGTATACCATTTTTTTACAAGTGGTTATGGGAGTTTATTCTATAGATTAAATGTGTTAGTCTTTTATTATTATTTGGGACTAGATTAAGACTGGGTAAGGACTGGAGTAAGGGACTGGGTGAAACCCTTGATATAACTACTTGGGACCAGGGGACTATATATATTTATAACTATATGTAGAAGAATTTTATAGAGGTATACAAATGTATCTTATAAAATCGTATATATAAGTAATTGGGAAGTGCCAAAGTCTCCGGTCCCCGAACACTTCTATAGCACATTATCACTGAGGGACCGACAATTTATTGTATCCCAGTCCCCAAAAGTGTAAAAATGGCATCTATCATACACTATCACTGGTTTGAAAGATAAGACCGAACCGAACTAGACATATGTTTAGTTTACTGGAAATTATAAAGTATACAAAATAAAATAAAAATAATAAATAAAAAGTATTGACAACTATGTTATCATGTTATACAATGAGAATGTAAAAAGTAAATCATTTACTTTTTAACACTGAATTTATTGGAGGAACTGAAATTATGAAATCTGAAAAAGTAAAATATGTAACAGGTAAGGTGTACTTGTTATATCCAGTCTTGAAAGAAAAAAAAGAATGGAAAGGTAATCTAAAATATAGTGTTACTATGATGTTTAAAAAAGAAAGTCCAGAAGCTACAAAATTAAAAGAAGTATTAACACATATCTGGAAGGAAAACAAATTAACCAAAAGAGATCATAATCCATTAGTGGATGGTGATGAATATGCAGAAATAAAAAGTCAGGAAGGTAAAAATGGTGATTTGTATAAAGGTCATTATTTTATCAAAGCATCCACGCAATTTGATATCAAAGTTGTAAATGGTAAAAAACAACCTTGGACAGGTGAAGATCAAGATATATCAGGTAATTATGGTAGAGTGTCCTTTTTACTTGGTGCTTATGACAATGATGGCAAGGGTATTACTTGTTATCTTCAAGCAGTTCAAGTCTTAGAGAAATCAGATTTAGAGATTCAAAGTCAAGGTGCTTCCATTGATGATTTTGATTACGAAGAAATACTAGATGAAAAAGAAGAGGATCTACCATTCTAAAGATTAAATTCTTAGCTTCCTTAGTTACTAAGCACTAAGGAAGCTAAGAAAGGAGAAGTAACACATATGGTTAAAGATAGGATTTATAATTTAATTAAAACTTTAATTTTGAAAGCAGATAAAAAATATAATGATAATTATCATGAACGTATAGAATGTTTAAGAAAAGCCAAAGAATTAGCGACAAAATCAGACTGGTATTTCAGGTTTGAAAATGATTTTAAAAGGCTAAATGGACAACTAGAACAAGAAATACCAATATCTAATGATTTATTATACAAATTATTTATTGATGAATTCCAAGAAAATTTTAAAGGAAATTTGATTTTCAAGGAATGGCTAAATGGAAAATTGTTAGTGATAACTATAACAACTAGATTTGGAGTAATATCAAGTATTACTGAAATGACACATACAAATTGTTTAATAAATGCTTATATGATTGCATTTGAAATATATAAAAAATGGAGGAAAGAAAATGTCTAAATGTGAAAATTGTAAATATCACGCCATGCAAGTTAAGACAGAAGGTAAGTTGATTAAAAAAGAAGTCATTACATATTTTTGTAGTAGTGATACTACAAAAGAAGAAAAAAAAGAAATGGGGTGTAACTAATGGCTAAATGTGTTATTAAAGGATGTACAGAAGATGCAACAACAATATGTGAATTGGAAAGATGTACTAATCTAGTATGTGATATGCATGCTTATAGTATTCAAGATCCTGATAATAAAAACAGACAGATATTTTGTTGTGAAGGATGCTATGGTAAGAAATAATAGTGTTATTTGGGGTTTAAATACCCCTTTAACACATTTAAAATTGAAAGAAGGAAATTATAATGTGGTTTAGACAATGGTGGTTAAATATAGGAATTAAAATGAATAGTGCTTTAAATCAAAGGCAAAGGAGATTAAAAGCAAGGAGGACAAATAATTATGCCAAAAAATAAAAAAGTAGTTCATAATAATATTTCAAAATATCGCATATGGAGAAATGTAAAACAGGCGGATTTAGCAAATGTTATAGAATGTCCTATTAATAGATTCAGAGAGATTGAAAAAGGTTTAAAACAACCTTCTGATGATCAATCACATAAAATTTTAGAATACTTTGGTGTTAGTTTTGACCAAATGTTTATAGATGAACTTTAAGATAGGATGGTTTAAAATGAAAATTACTTTTAAGAAGAAAAAGAAACATTATAGTGCAATTGATAAATATAAAAATGATAATAAAAAATTAGATAAAAAAATTGATAAACCAGAAAAGGAGTCAAAATGGTTATGAATGAGAAAATTACAAATGTATTAAATCAATTAATAGATATAGAATTAGATGCCTCAAATCAGAAGCATGGTAGGTTAAATAGCATACATGAGTGGTATGCTGTAATACTTGAAGAAATTGAGGAAGTATATGAAAATATTGATTGTCTACATCAATATCGAGGTAAAATTTGGACCAAAATTAAAAAAGATGAAGAAATAACAGAAATCGATTTGAACAGGTTTGATATCATTGTGCTTCAAACATTAAATGAATTACTCCAAGTAGGGGCAATGATTAAAAAAGTAAGACTATTAATTAAACAGGTACCTAAACAAGTACCTTTTGAAAATAAACATGAGAATATGTATAGTAATAATACAGGACAGGTTAATATTTGTAATGGTAATTCAAATCTTAATGCAACTCAGGAAATAAATTATAAAAAGGGGAAATAAAATATTATATACTCTAGATTAGACTAATCTAGAGTATATAAATAAAATAAATAAAAAAAAGTATAAGGGAGAATGAAAAATGAAAAAGATTTTAGCAAGTTTAATAATTGTAATGTTGGTTACTGTAATGGGTTTGAGTGTATTTGCTCATTCTGGAGATACAGATAAAAATGGAGGACATTTTGAAAAATATGTTGTTAATAATGTTGAATATGTATTAAATTATCATTTTCACGATAAAGTCACTAATATGATAACAAAGACAATTGATTTAAAAAGTAAAAATATATTATGGAAAGATAGAGATAAAATAGATATTGATTCTTTTTTGATTAAGACAACACCACCAGTGATTAAGACAACACCACCAGTGATTAAGACAACACCACCAGTGATTAAGACAACACCACCAGTTATTACTACTAATAATGTATCAACAATCACTAGTACAATAACCGCATCACCTGACACATTACCAAAGACAGGGCAGAATAAACCAACTATCTATATAATATCAGGTACTATTATCTGTATTTTGGGAATTGGTTATTTATTTAAAAAGGTGGTATTATAAGATTTGATGATAAATAATGATTTGATCAATTAGTTACAAACCTATTAAAAATTTAATGTTGTATAGCATATTTAAAGTATGCTATACTTTTTTGTATGGAGATAAGAAGATTAAGGAAAATAAAATATTCATTTTTAACGGCAATTCCAACAGAAATGATAGAAAAATTGGATTTGAATCAAGGTGACTATGTTACATTTGAATGTGAGGATGACAAAATAATTATTAGGAAGGTAACAAAAAATAATGGTAACACATGAATGTAAACAAATAGAGAGAATCACTAGGATTGAAACAAATTTAGATAATATGCAAAAAATACAAAGCATGTTACTTAAAATTACTATAACTTTAGTATCAGGGATATTAGTAGAATTTTGTAGTATTTTGTTTGTTTATTTATTAAACAAGAAAGGATAATAAATTATGAGTAAAATTGTTTATTTATCAGGTAGTACTCAAAATGATAATATCGGTGTTGCTGATTATGGTACAGAAGCACTGAGAATGCAACAACTAGCAGATCGTGTTAAATTTTGGATACAACAAGGACAAGGGGATTTTATTGTATATAGGAATAATGCTAATATGGGTTTAGCAGGTACAGTTAATGATTCAAATAGTAAACATGCTGATGTGCATGTCGCATTACATTCTAATGCTGGTGGAAATGGTAAGGGAACAGAGTCATATTATTACAATGATTCAAATGAGGGTAAAAGATTATCAACTTTGTTATATAATAATGTTGCTCCCATTACGTCAAGTCCAGATCGAGGGATAATGAGTGATAGAGTTCTTTACTCTAGCGGATTATATGAACTTAGAGAAACCGTTGCGGTCGCTGCATTGATTGAAATCATGTTCCATGATAATGTTGTTGATGTAGTAGATTATTTAAGTAAAGTTGAACAAATAGCTAAAGCACTAGCAAAAGCGATATACTCATATTTTAATTATCCATTTTATGAGGGTAATTCTGAAAAAGATCAAGCAATTGCAAAATTAGTAAAAGTATCATCATATGCTAATAGTGTATGGATACCTGAATTCACTAAACTTGCTGATAGAGGACTTAATATTTGGGGATTAATTAATTTATTATAAATAAGGAGGAATTTAAGAATGAATAGTTATATAGGTTGCAAAATAATACAGGCAACACCAAAAACTTACGGTGAATATAGAAAAGACAAATATGGAGACACTGAATATGTAAGCAGTATAAAAGATGATGAAGAAGGATATGTGGTAGTTTATCCACCAATAGGAGATAATTTAAAACCACATATTAGTTGGTCACCAAAAGAAGTCTTTGAAAAAGCTTATAGATTGATTGAGTTATCTGAAAGAGAATTTATATTATGAATGATGATACTGATAAAATAAGCAATATCGAATATGTAAGTGCTATGAGGGCAATTAGAAATGAATTAAAAAAAGATCAAAGTTCTGGAAGCACATATCATGGATGGCAAAGTAATCTAGCATGTTGCATCATGGATAATAGCGATTTAGATTATAAAACATCAAATCAAATTGCAGTTAATTTTTTAAGGAAGTTGATTGATTGATGAGGTATACATGTAAAATTAGAAAACCTAGGCACTATAGAATAATATATAGCAGAGTTTTAAGATTGTTATCAAGATTAAATAATTGCAATAGGGAATATGCGATACAAATAATCGAAGAAAATAAGGATAGATATGCAACAAAATATAATTAAATATTATGAAAAGATTACAGATCTTGCATTAAAAAACTTAGTGCAAGAAAAATCTTTTCAGTTTAAATCAAAATTAAATAATAAATTATTATCAATGCAATCTCAGGATCATCTAATAGAAATTTATAAAAAAGCTGGTGGTGGGGTATTATCAGACAATGCTAAAAAACTTATCCAGGATTATAATGATTCAATTTCACAGATGTATAAAATAGCAATTAAAGACTATAATAACACATTAAATAAACTTAAAAATATTACAAATATTGACGAAAAACAAAAAATATTGAATGGTTATGCTAATAAAGGTATTGCAGGATTTAAAGCGAGAAATGGAGCTGTTTGGAATATAGAAACTTATTCTAATATGCTTTTTACACATGCAAATAATGAAATGGTACGATTAGCAATATTAGATAATCTAAAAGACAATAAAGTTAGGATATCAAGCGGTCAAAGTACGCGTACTTGTGATATTTGTAAAAAATATGAAGGTGAAATATTAACACTGGATGAATTGGAAATTGCAAAAGAAGATGGTCTATTCCATCCTAATTGTATTCATTTTATAGTAGAGGTGGAGTAAAATGGTAGGTGATTTTGATAAATTTGTCGATATTTATGAAACTTGTGGTAATCCTATTAAAGCAGCATATGAGATAGGATTATATCAGTTAAAAAAACATAAACCGTTTTCAAAATTAACAAATTTAGAAATTAAAAAATTGAAATATAGGGCAATGGACTATTTGATTGATTTGGAGATATTAAATAATAGGATGTTGAACTACGATAGGATTGTAAACCGCATTAAAGGTGATATAACAGAGTGTGAAGAGCATTTATTTAATATAGTAAGATATAGTTATGCATATCCAAGAGATAAACATTTGATGAATTTATCAATCAAAGCAACGACAATATTGATGGATTATTATAATAAACGGGGAATAGGTGAAAAAGATGTAATTAATATCATAGAAAATCCGATAAGGACAAAAATTAAGGATATTGATATAGATGAGCAATATAAATGTTAATCTATTAGACCATATAGGTAGTAATTATGATGAAATGTTTTACGATTTACAATCAAATAAACATTTGCATTATTGGTTACATGGAGGTCGTGGGAGTTTAAAAGGAAGTTTTGTTTATTTATATATTATTTGGTCTATGACAATTGCAATGTCTAAAAATGAAATAATACATAGTATAATGTTAAGGAAAGTAAAAGATACAATATCAGATAGTATTTTCACTAATCTATTGTGGGCAATTGATATATTACATTTAAAAACTTTTTGGAGTTATACAATTAATCCTCTTAAAATGACTTGTGGTGAAAATCAAATATTATTTCGAGGATGTGCTAACCAGAGAGATTATGAAAAAATAAAGTCAATAAAATTTAAAAATGGTAAGGTGAAGTATGTTGTATTTGAGGAATTAACTGAGTTTTATGGGTGGGATGAAATATTAGATATTTTGCAATCAATATTAAGAGGTACAGATATAGCAAATGTATTTTATATGTACAATCCACCACCATCTAAAAATAATTGGGTGAATAATGAATGTAAAGTGATAAGAAATGATAGGTTAGTACATGCATCAACTTATTTGACTGCTCCTAAAGAATGGTTAGGTAAAATATTTATCCAGGAAGCTGAGATGCTAAAAAAATTAAATCCTAGAAAATATAATCACATGTATTTAGGTGAAGTGATCGGTGAGGGTTTAGAAATTTATCAAAATGTTGAAATTAGGACTATTACTGATTTAGAAATTAAAAAAATGGATATAATAAATAGAGGACTTGATTTTGGGTATACACATGCATCATGTTACTGTGAGACTTATTTTGATATAAAAAATGATATCATTTATATAATAGATGAAATTTATTTATATGGCTCAAATAATTTTACTTTAGCAAGTAAAATTAAGGATAAAGCAGGTAACAGATTAATTACAGGGGACTCAGAAGATCCTAGGACGATTAATGAAATGAATTTGTATGGACTGAATGTAAGGGGTACAAAAAAAGGACATGACAGTAAAGCACATGGTATCAAATGGCTGTCTGACAGGGTAAAAATAGTTATTGATAAAAAAAGATGTCCAAACATAGTAAATGATTTTATATGTTATGAAAAAAAGAAAGATAAAAATGGAAATATAATTGAAGATTATCCAGATGAGCCGGATGGAAGTGCATCGTGCAGATATAGCCTTGAGAAATACATTTTAAATAAAAAATTAATATTTGGTGGATTAAAAGGTTAATGTTTCACGTGAAACATTAATAATATTATAAAAGGGGTGAAGTAATTGTATGATAAAATAGTCGAATTAATTAAAAAAGACATGAATAATAAAAAAGATAAATACATAGCCAATAAATATTATTATTATAAACCAAAATCCAAAGAAGATAATATTGTAAATACTACAAATGCGAATGGTGATATTATAACTATTAATTTAAATAAAAGTTGCAATATTAATATTAATTATTTTAAATTATTAGTCAATCAAAAAATAGATTATTTGTTAGCTAAGGTTCCAACATTTAGTCCAAAGAATTATACCAAAAACCAATTGGTTGAATTATTTGAAACTATGATGCTAAATGCATCTTTAGATGTTGTATCATGGTTACATTTTTATGTTGAAAATAATAAATTAGATTGGATTATAATTCATGATGTTGAAATCATACCTTTGTATGATACTCATAATAAAAATATAATTGGGATCATACGATATTATGAAACAGATAAAGAAACAATACAAGTTGAGCAATGGTCCGTTAATGGTGTTGAAATTTCAATAATCAAAGAAGACAAATTAGGTGAAGTACAGGAATTATCACATTACAAACAAGACACTATATATCAAGATGAAATTGTAGATACCCAATATTATAATTTCACATTTATTCCCTTTGTACCTTTATATAATAATCGGAATAAAGAATCAGATATGGAAGGTATTCAGGAATTATTAGATTATTACAATCAAGTATCATCAGGATTTATTGATAATATTGATAAATTCCAAGAAGCATTAATGAAATTAAAAGGTTTTAGTGGTGATTCCAGCATATTAGAACAAACTATGAAAGATTTAAAAAGATATAAAATGGTCGGTTTACCTGAAGATGGTGATGTTGATTACATTAAAGTTGAAATACCAGTTGAAGCCAGAAAAGTAATATTGGATTTATTGAAAGAAAACATTTTTAAATTAGGTCGTGGATTCGATGAGGATAATTTAGGTGATGGGAATATTACAAATATAGTTATCAAATCTAGATATAGTAAATTAGATGCTAAAGCAAACGGGTGTGAAAAACAATTAAAATTATTTTATGAAAAATTTGTAGAATGTGAAAATAAATATTATAATAATAATGAAAACAGTGATTTAGAATGTAATCGTACACAATTATTTAATGCATCTGAGATGATAACTGATTGTGTTAATGCTACTGATTTAGTATTGAATGGATTATTATCAAAAGAAACTTTGATAAAAAATAATCCATGGGTTACTGATTTTAAACAAGAATTAAAATTGATAGATAAAGAAAATCAAAATGACAATTCAGGACAAAACCTGCCAAATGATAATTCAGGACAAAACCTGCCAAATGTTAACCAAGGAGGACAATAGAATATGAGTGAAAGAATAAAAGCAAAATTAGGTGAAGATTTATATAATCAAGTTACTGCTATTTTAAAACCTACTGAGTTTGATTTATTAGAAGGATATATTCCAAAAAATCGATTTAATGAGGTAAATAGTGAAGTTAAGACATTACGGGAACAAATTGAAATACATAAAAAAAATATTGATGATACTAAAAAATTATTAGAAAGTTCTGAGGAATTTAAAACTAAATATATAGAACTGGAAAATAAGTATAGTACTGATTTAGAATTAAAAGATAAGGAAATAGCGAACATATCAAAAATATCGAAAATTAAAGAACATTTGTCGAAAGAAGGAGCAAAACATGTTGATTTATTATTACCTAAAATCAGTTTAGATACTATAAAAATTGATGGTGATAATCTAATTGGTATTACTGATATAGTTACTAATTTAAAAAATTCATATGGTGATTTGTTTAAATCTGAGACAAATAATTCTAATACTGATACCAAACCATCCGAAAAACCACCAATTACTGGTGAATCAGATTGGGCAAAGGTATTTGAGAAATTATAAAGGAGTGATTTAGAATGGCAAATTCATTAAGTTATGCAAGAGCCTATCTAGATATGTTGGATAGGATTTACAGAGAAACGGCTGTTACTAATGATTTGACAGCAGCAGAGAATCAATATAGATTTTCAGCACAAAACGCACAATCTATATATTTAAGGAAAATGTCATTGCAAGGTTTAGGAGCCTATACAAGGGATACTGGTTATGACACAGGTACAGCAACAGTCACTTGGGAAAGTCATACCTTTGGACAGGATAGAAGTAAAAAGTTTCAATTAGATGCAGTGGATGCAACAGAAGCAATGACAACAGTTGCTGAATTAGGTGCAGAATTTATGAGATGTTATGTAGTACCTGAAATTGACGCATATAGATTCCATAAGATAACATCTTTATGCAGTGTTGATACAACAGCAACACTTACATATGATACAGTTATGGCGGCAATCAGAGCAGGGGTTAAAACTTTAAATGATGCTGAGGTTCCTAGAGAAAACAGAATACTGTACGTATCAAGTACAATTTATCAAGCAATGCAGGATAGTGGTGAATTCTATAAAACTATTAATGTGCAAAATAACAATGGTGTAATTTCAACTGAGATCATGGAATTCGATGGGATGCCTATTAAACAGGTCCCAGCAGCTAGATTTTATACTATTTTTGATTTTGCAACATCAGGTGCCGGTGGATTTAGTGTAAATGCTTCTGGTAAAGCAATTAATTTTATGATTGTTTACACACCTGCAATAATTGGTGTAGTTAAACATATGGCTCCAAAATTAGTAAGTCCTGAACTGAATCAAAGTGCGGACGGATGGTTGTACGCGTACAGGGTATATCACGACCTTTTTATCGCGGATAATAAGGTCAATGGAGTATATATACACTCATTAGCGTAAGGGATTGAGGTACTTTTGACACCAAGATATATTTAATATTTAAATAATTAGGTGATTAACACATGAGTAATGAAAAACAATTAGAGCAGTTAATGATTTCTCCTATTTCTACAGAAACAAATAGGAGGAAATTAAGAAGGAAAAAGTTGGTGGTATTAAATGGCAGTAAGTGAAAAAGGAAGTATTTTGAATTCAACGGGTGTATATGGTGGAAAATATATTTCGACAACATCTGCTATTACACCAGATACAGGATATGTATTTTTTGCAATACAAGTTATATCAGATGCAGTTGTGACTTGTATTGGGAATATTACAGGTTTAACAAGTGTTTCAATTGGTGCAGGTACTATTTTCTATGGCAAGTTTACGAGTATCACACTAACTAGTGGTACAGTTATAGCTTACCACGGAATATAGGTGGTGATTATATCATGTTAGGTTTAGGTTTAGGTATCAATAGGGATACTATGTCAAAAACTTGGCTTGAAAAATTAAATGCTGTATCCGCATTTTTGGATACAGCTGAAACAAAGTATGCGAAGTCTAGAAATCTTTGGATACAAATAATTAGAGATTCCGACGGTACGACTATGGATGTTGGCTATGACGCAGCGTCTAGAGCAGCGGCATTTGCTTGGAGTACAGGCACTAGTAGCTATAAATGCAAAAGATATAATCAGATAAGTGGAAAAGCAGATATAACAATTAGCTCATCAAGCGACCAAGAATTGATAATTACAGGTGGGGCATGGGTTAATAACACTGCAAAGTATTGCCTATTTGAGCCATCTAAGTCGACATTATCGGTAATGGATATACCACTTAGCGTTAATGGTAGAATGAAAAATAAAAGTCTGGCTGCATATATAATACAAAAGGATGATAAGAGTGCGATAACTGACTATACATCGGACTATGTATATCCGATCAAGTGTAGTTCAGGATTGATGGATTTTAGTATTACCAACGGAAGTGATGTGTTTTATTATTTATTTGGAGGTACTACAAGTACATCTAGCCACCCAGCTCCTGTATTAAATGCGGGTGTAAGTTATATGTTTGCAACAAATATGATTGCAGGTAATATTTCGCTTAGTAGCGGTAATACAAATGACAACTATATAGGTAATACTGCCGATACACCAGCTGCAACATATATATTGCGCATAGCAAACACTAAACTATATGGAGATATAACATATTTACCTAAATATATATATAACTTGGAAGTTTGGCCGCATGCAACAGGACGTGCAAACTTAACTGGTGATTTGTCAAGTCTTGGGATTATTATAAATTTATTAGATTTAGGAGTTGCAACTAATATAATTGGTATTTTTAAATGTCAGCCAACTACAAAGTATATATATATTAATAATACTAGTATGACGCCCGATGACACAGACCTAACATTAATATATATTGCAAATATAACAACAACTATAGGGTCAATACGAATTAGAAATAATAGAACTTATTTATCTGATAGTGCGGTTACTATGTTGCTTGATAGAGGTTGGACAATTGTAACATCTGGATAAATTTAAAAGGAGGAATAAAAATGGCATATTTTTTAGTCTTTGACAACGAAGAATCTGCAAATGAAACAATGGCAGCAATAAAAGTATTAATACATAATAGAGAATGGGATACCCCAAACTATAATGTATATGTGGATAAGTGGTGGGCAGAATCACCACAAGACCAAACACCACCAAGATATCCGCAAACTTGGGAATTATGCGCGCCATTTCGACAGGATTTGGAAGAAACTTGGTTTCAGAATCCAAATCCAGAAGATCCACCGGAACATCCATAATTTACAACTTGGAAATGACGAAAATAGTTATAAAATAACTAATAGGAGATGATTTAAGTGGCATATAGTCTTAAAGGTAAAATTGAAAGCATGGCAACTGCTATTAATGCAATATCAGGTACTACAATCGTAAATGCTGCATCTAGTGTTGCAAGTACAGCGACAGCACTTGTAAATGCTGCATCTAGTGTGGCAAGTGCAGCAACAGTTTTAGCAGCAGCAAGCGTCGCAAGTGTTGGTACACAATGTACAAGTTTAGGTACACAATCAGCTAGTTTAGGTACACAATGTACAAGTGTTGGTACACAAACAGCAAGTGTGGGTACTATAGCAAGTACAATAGTAGCATTAAGCACTGCAAGTAGAGTTGATAGTGTAGGAGTATTAACTAGTACTGTAATCGCTGATAGTGCAGGTTCTAAAGCGACTAGTGTTGGATTGGTATTAAGTGCAATGGTTGCATTATCTACATCTAGTAAGGCTGATAGTATTGGTGTACAAGTAAGCACTGGCAATAGTTTGGTAGATAGTACAAACACTGCTTTAGGTAGCAGGACAACAAGCAATGGTGTATTGGTAACTAGTGTTGGTACTTTAGCAAGTACAATAATCGCTGATAGTGCAGGTTCAAAAGCAACATCAGTTGGATTATTGGCAAGTGCTATTATTGCATTAAGTATCGCAAGTAAAGTAGATAGTGTTGGTGTCTTAGAATCTACTGTAATTGCATTATCTACAGCAAGTAGGGTTAATAGTGTAGGTGTACAGGCAAGTACAATAATTGCTGATAGTGCAGGTTCAAAAGCAACATCAGTTGGATTATTGACAAGTACTATTATTGCATTATCTACAGCAAGTAAAGTAGATTCAGCAGCAAGCAGAATCGAATCAGCAACAGTGAGTATTTTATCTAAAATAGCATTATTACCAAGTACATAATATTTAAAATTTAAATTTGAAATAGGAGTGTAATTTTATGATTATTTGTCACATAGCGCCCTTTGCTCCTGCTAGATGCGGATTATATGAAGCAGCAAGGGACATGATAAAAGCAGATGCATTAGCAGGACATACAGTAATATTTATAGATGCTGGTGTATCATCAAATGGAGTACAAGAGACACCTGTCATTGGTGGTAAAGATGATAGGGGTAATTTTAGTTTAGTAACAGGACATCCAGATCAAATAAATGATGCTGATTTAATTATTATGCACACTGGATGTCCGGATGCATGGTTGGTTGGTACACAAACACCGTTGATTTGGACAGTTCATGGTAGACCAAAAGCCTGTTTTTTACCATCAAACGGTTCAAGCTACGAGTTATACAGGACCGTTTCTAAATGGAAAAGGTCTAAAAAAATGTTGTATTTTTGGCCAGAATTTAAAGAAGATTGGGAATTTAATTTTAACGGTAAAGATTTAATTTTAGAATTTCCAGTTATAGACCATGAAAGGTTTTCGCCTGAAGGTGAAAAATATAATATTATTAAAAAAGGACAAACTAATGTTCTAATTTGTGATTCAGACAGGGAAGATGTAGGACTTTATAATTTAATGGTTGGATTAATTAACACATCTAAACACATAAAAGGGTTGAAATTCCATTTTATTGGATGTTTTGATTTTCCGATTTCAAATAGATATCAGATATTGATTGATAGGTTAAATGAATTAGGGACATTGGGTGATGTGATCGGAAGGGTAGCAAATATTGAAACAGCATATAGGGCAATGGATGTGTTAATATCACCTAATAAAATAATAGTTAGGACGATTGCAGAGGCATTAATGTGTAAATTACCTGTAATCGCTCAAAATGGATGCAAAGTTGCCCATGTGTGTTGTGATATGGATAATCCTGAAGATGTAAGAAAAGGATTTGAAATATTCTTAGATGATTCTAATTTTGATGATAGGTCACATTTATTCACAATGGAAAATTATAGTAAAGTAATGAATCCTATTTATGAGCAGGTGGTTAAGGGGATGTGATTACAAAATGATTAAATTAGTAAACAATGTAGGGAAATTTATGAAACAAATTGACGAAAATGAAAAGGCTGCAATGGAATTGATTGGTGAATTTGTAGTAAATAAAATGAAAACTTATGTTGCTGTAGATACGGGATATTTACAGTCAAGATGTGAATATAAGATAAATAGGAATGAATTGTTTATACAGAATGACGCTAGTTATGCTGGATATCAGGAGAATGGGACGTATAAGATGAAAGCACATCCATTTTTTAGACCAGCAGTCTATAACCATATAGGTGAAATTAGGGATATTGCAGCAATGGCATATAGTAAAGGCATTAAATGAGATGATTAAGGATGGTGATTGAATGATAGCATTTGGAAATTTAAAAAAATATATAGCAAGTAGGATTGATGTGGTTGTTTTATCAGATGTTTTTACAAATAAATCACCAGCTAATAATTTTACAAATTATATAGTTATCACATTCCCATCATCAAGTTTTGATAATATTATCCAAGAAAATTGGATGATTCAAATAGATTTTTGGAAAAAGTCTGATGTTGATAATGTTGATAGTACAGATATACAGTTGGATGTTGAGAATGTAAAAAGTTGTTTGAATAATAGTTATGATACACAAATAGATGGATTTTACAGATGTTATATTGAATTTGAAAGTGAAATACCAGATCCAGATCCATCAGTATATCATTACCAACAAAGATATCAAGTAAAGGTTTATTAACCTTAAAGGAGGTTTTATATATGGCAGTTGGAGTAGTGACACCAGTTGTACCAGTCGCCAATGATATAGTTTTAGGCGAAGTTAAATTATATGCTAATTATGAATGTCCTGATGCTTTTGAACTAGGAGCGTTAGAGGGTGGTATTAAATTAGACATACAAAGGAAAATTGATGAGATTAAATTTGATGGTGGATATGGAATGTATTTAGATTCAGCAGGTATACCACTTAGAAGATATAATGAGTTTAACGTCAAAGTAACGGCTGAATCATTAGTATTAAAGTATGAAAACAATAAAATAATCAGTGACTGTGAAACAACAGATACTGGTTGGGCTGCTAAAGATTGGGCTGCTACTGGTGGAACGTACACAGCAGAAACAACTTTAAAATTAAAAGGCGACCAGAGTGCAAAATGTGTAGCCAGCACAACACTTTATGGTATCCATAATGCATTTGCAACACCACAAAATTTAACTGTATTTGATAATGGTGAAACAGCAGCAACTTCAGACTACATTGCATTTGGGATTTATATAAGTAGTGGTGAAATTACTAATTTAGGTACAAGTAAAATAAGATTAAATGTACACAAAGATGCAGTGCCAACAGTTACTAACTTATATTATTATGATGTGGTAGCAAGTGCTTTAGTTGCTGGATGGAATGTATTTAAGATAGCAAAATCAAGTTTTACTCAGACAGGGACAGCTTCATGGAGTGCAGTAACAGGTATTAGTTTTCAATTAGTTGGTGCTCCATCCGGAACTACAACTTTTTATGTAGATGCTATAAGTTTATTACAAGTTGTCACTAAAGGTACAATGTTACCTATAAATGGCGCAAACTTGACAATGACAGACCAAACAACATATAAAAGTATAGTTGGTGATTTGGAAATCACTGATGCTGATTACTTTGAAAATATCGCAATTGTAGGGCAAAAGCACGACGGTAAACAATTTATTGTAATTGTAAGGGATGTTTATAATGATGGTGCAATAAATTTGGCATTAAAAGAAAAAACACAAGTTGTAAATGGGACAGAATTTACAGGTCATTTTAAAGCAGGAAGTCCAACAACTTGCCCAATTTCAATCAGGGATTATACATCATAAGGAGGTGTTAAAATGTCAATAGGAGTATTTACCCCGGAAGTACCAGTTGCAAATGATATATTATTGGGTGAAGGTACTGTATATGTGAATTATGGTGTTGCTGGTGAAGCGATAATTGGAGCGACAGAAGGTGGTAGTAAATTTGTAATCCAAAGAAAAGTTATAGATATGAAATATGATGGTGCATATGGACCGACCAAAAGCTTAAAAAGAGTTGATTTATTTATACCGCAATTAATCATCAATTTCCTGAAATTAAATTATACTACACTGGGTTATGGTGTACCTAGTACAGTAGCTACATATACAACATATAAGGAATTTACATTTGATTTGGACATAGTTGCAGCAGATGTATTGACTAATGTTGCATTTATAGGACAAAAACACGATGGTAAAGCTGTAAAGATAATAGTACAAAATTGTATTAATGATGGTAATATATCTCTGAATTTTAAAGAGAAAACACAAGTAACTAGTGACATGCAATATACTGGTCATTATGCAGCAGCAACCCCAACCACACCACCTTTTGAATTTAGAGAGTATGTATAATAAGAAAAGGAGAATAATAAATGGATATTATCGATAGGAAAATAAAATATAAAGAATCATTTTATGTCTTTGATATGTTGTCATTACTAGATGGTGATGTATTAAAAGAGATAATGAATAAAACAACAAATAAAGATATGAATGATAAGAAATCAGTAGGTATTGATATAATTTTATTTATCATAAAAAATTTAAGAGTTGTAAAAGGTCCTTTAGATAAACTGATAGCATCTTATATTAATTTAGATGAGAATGCAGTCGGTGAACTAGATTTAGATGATATTATATTGGTTTTAAAATCATTGGTAAACAATGGTTTGCCGAATATAATACTGACATGGTTTAAAAATCAAGGTGTTGGTGCTGATTTTTTGGAGAAAACGGATGTACCGACAATTTAATGTATATTTATAAAGATTTTAAATATGTACAATATATTATAAATTTGGAATTCGATGAAGGCTATGATTTATATCAATTATGTATTAAAAGGATAAATGATGAAACCATTAAACGTGAAGATGATAAGTTATGGTTAGCCTTTATCAATTCTGGATTTGAAGGTACATTCGAAGATTTCAAAAAACAATTGCAAAGAAAATCTAATATTACACACATTGATGATCGGGATCGGGATAATGATATAAATAGGATTATCAAGGACAGTGAAGACTTAAGAAAAAAAATGCAGGAGCAAGACAAATTAGAAAATTTAAATAAAATAATGAATGAGGTGATAATGTGATAATTACACCAGCACAATGTAAAGCATTATTACAAAATAATACCTTGACAGATTTGTCTATTAACACATACATCCCAGTTGTTGAACAGGCTATATGTGATTATTGTAAAGATGATTTTTTAGACAGGTCAATATTAAATAACGGATATTATTTAAATGCTTATATACAAAGTAGCAAATTAACATTTACACAAAGTACAAATAGTGTAAATGATTCAGATAGCAAGTTGGACACTTATAATTTTAAAGTTGGGGACAGTGTTAGGACATATTTTACAAGAAATAACCCTAACACATTTACTATTAAGAGTATTAGTGCATCTTCAATTGTTTTTGAAAACTTGAATGAAATAGCAGATGAAAACTTTGGAAGAAATATATTAATAGCAAGAGTTTATTATCCAAAGCCATTAATGTTAATTGCTGCACAAATGATTAAATTTAATTTATCTAAAATTGATTTAGCATTAAAAAGTGAACATATCGATGATTACACATATACAAATTATGATAAGTATATAGATGGTTATCCTCTGAGTATAATGGGTTCTTTAAATAATTATCGTAATTTGTATAGAAAAACATTACCAATGAACTGGCAGTTAGGTGGTATGTACTGTGATTGCTGATTTTTACGTACCATGTGAATTAAAGAAAAAAGTAGGAAATAATAAAAATGATAAATTTGAATATACAAATAATTATTCTACTATTCCAATGAACGGATATTTAGGTAGTAGTAATGATATTGAATTATTAATAGATGGCAAAACTACAGTGAGGACACAGGCAAGATTTTATTGTGATAATTTAGATATAGATTATGGTGATTTAGTATTGTATGAAAGTATAACTTATAGGGTTATACAAGTACCACAAAACACAATTCATAAAGACCATCATATGAAATTGATGCTTGAAAAGGTGGTGTAATAAATGCAAATATTTGACCTGATAGGTACCATTACATTGCAAGGTGCTGAAAAGTTTGGAAGTCAATTAACACAGTTAGGTTCTTCTATGTCTAAAATGGGATCAAGTATAACTAAAGTCGGTAGTGATATAACAGATGCAATAACTAAACCGATTGTAGGATTAATTGAATTTGGGTTTGAATATGATTCAACTATGCAAAATCTAAATGCATCATTTGCAACTATGTTAGGTAGTCAAAATAAGGCAATTAAACTTACTAAAGAACTGACTGAACAAAGTTTGAAGACACCTTTTCGAACTGTGGAACTTGCTGAGTATGCTAAAACATTATTGAATTATGGGTATACTAATGAACAGGTCATCCCTGAATTAACACGTTTGGGTGACGTAAGTTTAGGTAATGCAACTAAATATGGTATACTATCTACAACTATGGGTAAAATCAATGCTATGGGTAAATTACAAGGTGGTACACTTAATTCACTCATAAAACAAGGATGGAATCCACTTGAACAAATTACTAAAAAGACTGGTGAAACAACTGAAGAAGTAAGATCAAGAATGAGAAAAGGTGCGGTTACAGCTAAAGAAGTCGAACAAGCGTTAATTGATGCAACATCGGCAGGTGGCCGTTTTTATAAAGGGATGGAAACTGGTAGTAAAACTTTTAGTGGATTAATGTCAACATTGATTGATAGGATTGAAATATTTGCTGGATTATTATCTAAACCAATATTTGATAAAGTAATGCAATTAATGCCTAAAGTTAATGAAATAGTAGGTAAACTCACACATTCAATGGAGAATTTAAGCCCTGGAATGAGGACTGTTATTTTAGTAGTATTAGCTTTAGTTGCTGCAATTGGTCCATTAATAATGGTTTTAGGTGGATTTCTAAGTATGATTGGTTTTGCCATAACTGGTATAGGTGGTTTGGTTACTGCATTTACTGCAATATTTAGTCCAATTGGACTTGTTGTTATTGCTATAACTGGTATGATTGTTGCTTTTGGTGCTTTGCTATTAACTTCTAGTGATGTAAGAAAAGGAATAGCAGATGCATTTAGTAATATAGTTAATAAAATTAAAGAAGCTGCAATATTTATAAGTAAACATATTAATGATATAAAAGATGCTTTCAAAGGGTTATTGAGTGCAATTGAGACAGGTGACTGGACAAAGTTTGTTGATGCTATGAAAAAGATGTTCCCGTCAAAAGAAGATCAATCTACAATTGTAGATTTGATTTTAAAATTTGAGAAATTTAAGAAAAGTTGTATTGAAGTAAGAGATTCATTAATTAAATTTGGTCAATCTTTTGGAGATTTATTTAAAGCAATAGGTAAATTAGGAGATGCAATTGATGCGATTGGTGGTTCTAATGAAAAAGTAAATAAAACACATAAAAAACATAAAGAATCATTATCTGAATTGATAGATGTGTTTACTAGTGTTGTTAAAGGTGTCACTAAGTTTGTAAATGCCTTGGTTGATTTACAAAAATGGGGTACATCAGCATCAAAAGCAATGGATAAATTTCCAGGTCAAGTTGCAGATGCAATTAAAACTTTACCAGGTAAAGTTTTAAAAATAATAACAGATGCCTGGGATGGTGTTAAAAAGAAAACAGATCAATCATGGAATAGTATTACTAAAAATTTAACAGATACATGGAATACAATAAAGAAAAAAGCAAATGATACTTATAATGGAATTATAAAATTTATATCAGATAAATGGACTGAATTAAAAACTAAAACAAAAAAAGCATGGGATGATATTGTAAATGGTGTAGTTGGTGCATTTATGTGGTTATATAACCATAATTATTATTTTCATGATTTAGTTAATTTCATACATAATAAATTTGTGTGGTTAAAAACTAAAGCAATTGAAACCTGGGATGCAATCAAGAAATATATTGTTGATAAATGGACTGAATTAAAAACTAAAGCAAGTGAATTATGGGAAAGTATTAAAAAAGTTGTAACTGACACATGGGATGGTATTAAAACTAAAGCAAATGAATCATGGAATAATATTAAAAAAGTTGTAAATGATGCTTGGGAAAATATCAAAAAAACAATAATGGATTTTATAAACCCTATCGTAAAATCAGTGACCGACACATGGGATAAGGCTAAAAAAGCAACAAGTGATACAATTGATGGTATTAAAAAAACAGTAAGCAAACTTTGGGATGATATTGTAAATTCTATCTTTGGTAAAGCAGATTCAGCTAAAAAAGCAGGTTCACACGTTGCGACAAATGCTAAAGATGGAATAACTGGTATATTTGATGATGCTTATAAGTGGGGTGCAAATGTAATAAGTGAATTGATAAAAGGCATAGAAAGTAAAGGTAAAGCATTAGCAAAGGCAGCATCTAATGCAGCAGCAACAATTGCTAAATTTTTAGGATTCCATTCACCAACAAAGGAAGGGCCCGGTCATGATGCTGATAAATGGATGCCAAATTTAATAAATATGATGAGTCATGATATAGAGTCAGGTGTAAATAAAATTAAAAATGCAACAGCAAAATTAAGTGCTGTATTAAATCCTGCAGCAGGGTTAAAAATAAATACAAACCAATCAATGACTACAAATATACCTAATAAATTTAACACATCAGGTACTAACATAAATTTAACCATGTATAACAACATTGATAAAAACGTAGATTCAAATAAATTATTTAATGATTTTATGAGGAAATTAAAACAAAGTGGGTTGGTGATAACTCATGCTTAGATATGCATTAATCAATGGTAATAAAGTATTAATTGATACCAATTGGAGATTCAACAAGTCTATAAATGCACAAACAGCATTTAGTTGTACTATAATAGATTTATTAGATACCCAATTTGTATTAAAAGGTAATGATATAAAATTTTATGATGGATCCACTTTAATTTGGGCAGGTATTATCATATCACTTGAAAAATATGAAGAAGTACCCGGTGTATTATATTATGACCTTGAGATTGCAAGTTATGAATATATATTAAATAGAATAAAAGTAACAGAAGCATATGAAGGGCAAACGGCGGGCTATATAATAAAGGATATTATAACTAAATATTTATTAAATGATTATATCATTGCAGGTACAATTCAAAATGGTATCACATTCGATAGAGTTGTATTTAATTCTACTAGTGTATATGATTGTTTAAATACTATACGTACATCTAATTCTGGATATAATTGGTGTGTTAATTTCGATAAAACAATAGATTTTTATCAAATGCAAACTTACAAATCAGAATCGATAATTAATAGTTCATTTATTCATAGAAACTTTAGATATCATGATGATTTAAGTGAGTATAGAAATGTCCAGTATTTTGAAGGTGGGTTAAAACACACAGCGATACAAACCAAATATAAGCCGTCTCCAAAGCCAGACGGAGTTTCTAGGGATTTTACATTAAAATATGGCTTATGGATGCAACCGGCAATTTATATAAACTCAGTACAAATTAATAATAGTGATGTTGGTATTAATGGACTTGATACAGGTAAAAAATGGTATTGGTCGTATAATTCTAAGACTATCACACAAGATACCAATGAAACAGTATTAAGTGTAACAGATGTAATAGAAGTCACATATTATGGACTTAGTCCGATTAAAATGTTATATGAAAATCAACCATTAATACAAGAACGTCAACAAGCTGAACTTAATTCGTCAGGTAGATATGAAACATATTTTTCTGATAATACTGTGGAGTCTAATGCTGCAGCAGCAACATATTGTAAGGGTTTAATAGAGAAATATAAAGATAATCAATATGTCACACTAACAATTGATTATGACATCGGTGACATAGAAATCAATAAATTAATATTTATCGATAAACCATTATATGGTATTTATGATTGGTTTTTAGTTGAATCTATATCTATTTATTATCAAAATCCTGAATATGTAAGTTATGATGTAAAATTACTATCCGGTGAGAGTGTGGGGAGTTGGGAACAATTTTTTAAACAATTAACAACTGTACAAAATACAATTAACAGTGAAGATGTACTTATAAAATTTGTAGATTTATCCGAAACAACAGTACACGCAGGAGTATATATAATTACAAGTACGACACCTATGTATCCAGACGATGCATTATATCCAAGAGATGATTTATACCCTAATTATACGATTGCAGGTATAATCGTTAATCTTTATCCAGATTGGTACTTACATCCAAGTAACACGTTATTACCTGGCGATGTGACAGGAGGCACGGTTTTACATGATTAAATTAATAGAAAATCAAAAGCATTCAGGCGTAATTTTAATAAGTAGTAGTCTAGGAAAAAAATGGATTGTGGAAAATACAATTACTAAAATATTTAATGATGAATTAGCAAAGCCTATATATGGAGGCACGCCAGATTGTCAAATTAAATATTTAGCAATTGGTACAGGCTCAGATCCACAATCAAGAGAAAGTACATTATTGACAGCGGAAGTATTCAGAACAGCTATTACAACTTGTGCACAAAGTGACTACGGACAAGTATTAAGTGATTTTACAATTTTAGATACAGATTACACAGGAATGATAACTGAAATAGGTATCTTTGGAGGTAGTACAGCTACAGCAGTAGCAAATTCAGGTACATTATTAGCAAGAGTCTTATGGTCACATACTAAAAGTGCATTAGAAGAATTATATTTCCAAAGATTAGATACATTAACATAAATGTTGAAAACAAAACATAAAGGAGATGATTATAAATGGCAATTCCAGATTATGTAAAGACGGTTTGGGTAAATAATACTACACCTGCAATAAATGCTACAAACCTTAACAAGATAGAAACTAAAATATATGAATTAGATCAATTTTGCATACCAAGGGTTAAACGAAGAAGTTCAAACCAGACAGTCAATAATTCAACAACCTTAGTAAATGATGATACATTACTTGTCACATTAGAGGCAAGTGGGGTATGGGAAGTTGAATTAAGATTAATAGTAGGTGGTAGTTATAATTCAGATTTCAAATGCGATTGGGTTGTAAGTGGAGGATTGACACAGTATTCCCAAAGACTTTGTGCTTGTGGTAGTGATCAAGGCACTAGTGCCATTTATGATACAAATGGTAACTTTTCAGCAAGAGACTTAAACGTGGCGAACACATATCACGGGGGAAATGCAGGAAGTTACGGCAGCAGTATAAATGAATTTTTCCTAGTGAATACAACTACGTCAGGAACGTTACAATTCAGATGGGCACAAGCAACAGCAGTTGCAGAAAATACAATCGTGCAGTCCGGAAGTTATATGAAAGTTAGTAAAGTAAGAGCTTTTTAAACGTATATTGCATATTCACATGAAATAATGTAAGATATAAATGATATTAATATATGTTTTTTTTTCTGATACATTTGTTTATTGTTCTTTGTTGAGTAGGATAGAATCTGTGGGTATAATATAGAATAGTTCTTGGTTGTTACAACCAAGAACTATTAATTTATTTACATTCTAAACATATCCAATTTGATTTTTGTTTATTAATATGTAATAGACAAAATGATTTTTTGCATATATCACAATCTTTTATTGCTGCCTTATTACATTTAGGATGTTCACATTGTGGTTGATAATAATTCATATTTCTTCAACTCCTTGTTAATAATTTAACTCCTTTTAAAATATTTTTATCAATTAAATATAAATCAGTAAAAGTTTGTGGTGCACTTTTTACTTTAAACCTGTCAAATAATTCCCAGTCTAATTTTATTAATAATTTTAAACATTCCTTTTGAAGTTCTATGTATTTATCCCTATCAACTTTTAATAGTTCATAAGTTGATTTATATTTATCAATTTGCACTGTTAATGCTGATTGTAATGTGTTGAGTTCTTTATAAGTTAACATTTTTTTTTACACCTCTATTTTTCTTTGTAATTATCATTATTTACACATGATTTACACATGATTTACACGGCTCTTTAAGAATAGGATAACTTTTGTATTTACAAGTACTACAATCTTTCATTTTATCACACCTCCATTTTTATTATTTCTTTATAATCAAATGATTTACAATCTGATTGTTTTATGTGTTTTCTGTCAGATAAAATGTGTAAAATATCTTTTACATCACATCTCATTAATTTTTTATCACTTATAAAATAAATTAATAAAAATGCTTCAAATCCACAATTATAACATTTCATTAAATTTATAATTTGTTTTATATCTTTTGTTATTAAACTTAAAATTGATTTTTCAGTTTGTTTAGCATCGAATACTAGCTTTTTTGTCTTTGTAAAGATACAATAATCAAAAACTTCACCTTTTATATAAAGTCCTTGATAATTACGGTTTGGATGATTTTTCCATCCAAACCCTAATTGATTATCATTTATATATTCTATTAAATTATTAATTTGATTTTCCAAATAGTTGGCATGTTTATAATTATTCACATGAACACCTTTTCTATTAAAAATCGTATACTTTGTAGTAGCAACACCCATCCAAAGATGAATACTATTATAAATATTAAATCTTGTTTATTCATCATATTAATGTACCCAGAATTAATTCTATAGGATCTATGATTATACTTTGCATATCATTATTTAATTCATGCAGACCATCTAATAATTCAATTATTTCACCTTTTCTCACTTTAATTTCTTTTGTGGTATCTATAGCATGTAGATACCAATGATTTTCTTTTAAAACAAACATCAATGGTTGATGTTTTAATTGGATTATAAATTTAATCATTTCTTTCACCCATTTCCTTCACCATCCTTTTCATATTCTATCCACCAGCAATTGTTACCTGTAAATGTCTCTTTTAAATCAGGTACAAATATCAAATCATTAAATTGTTTTAAAATATTTAACACATTAGTGTCAGGATTATGTGTTATATCTAATTCAGTCGCTATTTTACCTAGATATATACCATAATAGAATTCTGTACCATTTAATAATTTAACTTTTAATATAGTGCCTATTTTAATTTCTTTTTCTATCATAAGATCGTCTTCTATTTTTATTTCATTAATTTGTATTGGAAAATTATTTATCATTGGGTATACACTCCCTAACTTGTATCAATGGTTCTAATGGTTTATTAGAATCATATAATAAGGTTATACCATTGATGCTAATAATTTGATTGCTTAAATACTTATACGGTGTACTTTGTACTTGTAAATATTCCTTTTGAATGTTTACTTCTATATTTGGTACCCTGAATTCTTTTCTAAAGTTATTCCTATTCACCCATAGTTGCTTTTTCATATGTTCCTCAATATTACATTCAGTAATGATTCCACAATATTTCATTTTATATTTATTCATAATATTCAATCCTTTTCCCAGTAAGTACATTTGGGACAATACCAGTTACCATCCCTTAAACTTTGTAATAAATTTACTAAACATTTTGGACATACATGTGTGATATTTAAATTTAATCTCAATATACTATTCATTATTATTATCAATCCTTTTCAATTTTGGTTATATCAATTTCAATAATATTGCCGCAACATCTACATTGATATGTTTGTATGTCACCTTTAGTACTTAATATTAAACACAATCCCATGCAATTATCACATATTAGATTTAACATTTAATCGACCTCCGTTTCTAATATTTCTATTAAATCATTAATATCAATCCCATCTTTTCTTTCTTTATCTGTTAGTTCACATTCATCTAAATCACCTCTTATACCTGTTAAATCACCTCTTATACCTGTTAAATCACCTCTTATATATGTTAAATTACCTCTTATATCTGTTAAATCACCTCTTATACCTGTTAAATCACCTCTTATATCTGTTAAATCACCTCTTACATATGTTAAATCACCTACTACATCTGTTAAATCACCTACTACATCTGTTAAATCACCTACTACATCTGTTAAATCACCTCTTATATCTGTTAAATCACCTCTTATATCTGTTAAATCACCATGATATTTATTATTTATACGTTTTAATTTTCTATTCATTATTATCCTCCGTTTCTAACATTTCTTTTAATGTGTTATATCTATAATTACTCAAATTTTTATCTTTATATTTTGATTTTTTTACTAATTGTTCTTCCAAACTTAACCTATCATCAATTGCTTGTATTTCTAAAATTGTTAAATTATCCATTAGTGTCCTCCTTTTCTAAAATATAGCCGACTTTATATATTGATTTAATTTTATATCTTTTTTGTCTTAACCTAGATATTAATCCTGAAGTACCTTTATATGAGTTATAATCGCCATATAATTTTACACTTATATCTTCAGGTGTCCATAATTCATAATCACTCAGAATATCTAATATTTCTTTTTCTCTATTTGTTAACAGTTTTAAAGGTTTTAAACTATAACCCCTACCTCTATATTCATATATTGTGCATCCTTTTTGTCTTAATCTATATATTAACATCCTAAGTGCTTTATTACTTACATTAACCATGTCATAAGTAATTAATTCGTTTCGTTTTAATAAATCTAATAACTTGATATATTTATGCATTCATTTATTATTTCCTTTCTAAATTTTATGTGTATATGTTGTATGACTGCTAGTTGCCCAAATTAAAGCAATTATCCAACCAAGTAAAGTCCAACCAAAGAATATATTTACTAACACTACACATGCAATATTCAAATGGTTTCTCTTATATGCTATTATGCTTGGTAACATATAAATCATTGTTGAAAATCCTATTAAACCTAACATTAATACTATTAAAATATTATTAACTGCTAGTTTTATCATGTAATACCCTATGATTAGTGCAATTGCACTAATCAACACCTTTAAATATTTATTATTTAACATTTTCCATCACACTCCTTAATAATTTTCTTTTTTCTTCTTTTAATTTTTGTGACTCTGTCCAAGTTGCACAGTTTCTTATTTTATTATTTAATTCAATGATTTTTAATTTTGTTTCCATTATTTATAATCCTCCTAAAATTTAATTATTGTTTCTATATTCATATTGTATGACATAACAACCATGTTGTCAATACTTTATTGTTTATTTATTAAAAAATCTATTTAATATTTGTGATGCCTGCAACTTAGTTAAATTAGAGGTATCAAAATTTGGACAAAAACGTTTAACCAATTCAATTTGTTTATCACTTGCTAACTTATTACCCCAACGTTTCATAACATTTATATTCCACAGATATTCGCTATCTGGGTAATTTTTTTTTAACCATGTATATAACCGGTCTAAAACTGGTTGGAATTTAACTTGTTTACCTTGGAATATGATTGTACCTAATTCATCAGGTCCGGGTATTTTTATATTAACTTTGCCAAATTTTAATGTAAAAGTTCCATCTGGTAATTTATACAAATTGATTCCGTGAAAATTAAACCCTAAACCTTTTGCCCATAAATCTACCAGTTTATAATTTATGATCCAATGTTCAGGTTTATCCGATATTTTATTTATTTTTTCTGGTAAATCAAATAAATTACCTTCTATATCTTTGTCCTGTCCTAGTTGTTTTTTAATATCTGGCATATTAATACCTAACAAGCTTGGAGCAGTGCATAAATTTAAATTACTGGTACCACAACAATCTATTAAAAGTAATTGTTTTTTGTCAGGATGTAGTCTCAAACCCCTTCCTATCATTTGACAATTACCTATCATTGACACTTTTCCATTACGCCTCGTTATAATTGTACCTATTACATTTTCAATACACCAACATTTTTCATTTTTAAATTCTTCATTTTTAAATTTTGGTCTATTGTCGAAATGTGATGACAAATGTTTTATTGATTGTTTTTTAATATGTACAGTGTATTGTTCATTATTATAACTATTTATAAATGTTTTTATATTTGCTTTATATCCTCTTGTAATACAAGCAATCTGCAATTTTTCTATGAACTCTTTATCACCTTTTGAAATATCAATACTACGTTTAATCCAATTTTTGGGTATATGTTTGTTACCATCTGCTTTATTACATACTTCTAAAAATAAATCAAATTGATCGTTATCCATATTCCATAATTTATCTGTTAATAAATATTCTTTTAGATATTCCCAACCTTTTAAATGTTTATCTCGTAATCGTGGTTTACCTTTTGATATAGTAAAAACATATTGCTCTCTATATTCTACGAAATTAGTTTTACCTTTTATTAGAATTTTATTGTATTTCATACCACAATTAATTATAATTTGCTCTATTTCATCTACATATCGCATGTGTTTAGCTGATTGAGTTATCTGTATGCTATTATTTAATTTATTAATGCAACCATCTGTTTTAACCCAAGCTATAAATTTAACTTCATCATTTGTTATGTTAATACCTGAGTAATTATAATTCCCTGATATAGGTATTACAAAACCATCCTTTAAATTTGTTAATTTGTTAGCTTCCCCCATCCGCCAACCAGTTTTACACCTCCTAGTGTTATAAATCATCCTGTGTTTATTTGTTACTCTAATATCTATATAGTTGGATTGAATAGAGGTATAATTTTCATTTTCCGTCAAGTCTCTAATTATATAATTACTTATAGTTTCAAAGGTTATTTCATTATTTTTGATATTAAATGCAGCCGACTTATCATTTGTTAAATCTATATCATTATATTTTTTCCAACCGTTATCAGTTAATATTTCAGTGTCTAAATCTAAACAATAAAGACTTGCATTTTTAGTGGGACGTGCCATTATAATAGTCTCTACACGAGGTATGTCAGTACCCTCAGTAAAGATCATGCAATTGATAATGCATTTAATTTTTCCAGATGTGAAATCCTCAATAATGTTACTTCTATCTTTAGTTTTTGCTGAAATTACTACACTCCCAGATATTTCTTTTTGAATAGATTCACAATGTGAAACTGAGATCCCAAAGACCAAAGTACTTCCAACAGCATGTTTATGATAAATATCAGCAATTGCTTTTGCATTTTCATCAGTATTTACTACTTCATCTAATGCTTTTAATTGATAGTCATTATTTGATGTTTTAATGCCCTTTAAATCATAGTTTATATAAAACCTTTTGCAATATATATCTGATAAATATTTGTTTTCTATACCCCATTTAAGAGGTTTTTCATATATGATTTTGTCAAATGTCGTATCCAATCTTACATTATCAAAGCGGTTGGGTGTTGCCGTAAACCCAAAATGGATTTTAAAATTAAAATATTCATATATTTTTTGGTAAGTTTTAGCAGGACTATGCTGACATTCATCGGTTATTATCACATCAAAGTAATCTTTATCAAACTTATTTAATCTTTTAACTAATGTTTGAACACTAGCACATATTATAGATTCACCATTCGATTTTAAATTACTTTGTTCTATACCAACATGACATTTAATATATTTAATCGGTTGGTTAACTAATTCTTCCCTGTGGGATAAAATTAAAACTTTTATCCCAGGTTCTAATTTATTTATATATCCGGTGAAACAAACAGTTTTACCAAGTCCTGTAGCCATTTGGACTAAATAACGACCAGCTTTTACATTTAGCATTAAATCTAATAATTCAGATTGATAATCCCTTAGAAATATATTATTCATAATTATTCCTCTTCCTCTTCCTCTTCCTCTTCCTCTTCCTCTTCCTCTTCCTCTTCCTCTTCCTCTTCCTCTTCCTCTTCCTCTTCCTCTTCCTCTTCCTCT
>WSSedA2C3DRAFT_1000009_pt1 | contig 37879 bp, 84 predicted proteins | sample WetSurSA2Cattail_FD_9486 | JGI IMG/M metagenome (IMG submission 9486) | reverse complement strand
GGAACAAAGATTAGTCTCATTTTTCTACCATTTCCTCAAAGATTCCAATTATTTCAGCAATTATAAACATAGCAGCTGTTGTTATATAACAATGAAAAACTAAAAATCCTGCCCCTACAATTCTAAAAGCGCTTTTTATCATGCTTAGTTTGAAGTGGCTCATTTCTTTTCTCCTTTCGCTTTTCTCGTTTTACCATATCTTTTAAAATATTCACAAAAGCATATTGAACTAACATTTGAATTTCTTGATCTGAAAAATCACAAGTTAATTCGTAATCTCCAGATGGAAGTTGTTTTTCTGACAAAATTTTCATAATACCTCCTACCACGTATTCCAGTTTTGGTTTCTTTTTATCAAACTCCAAATAGCAGAGTCTAATAATTTTTGATATTCTTCGCATTCAGAATCATTTAAAGTTAAAAAATGTCTTTGAGAACCACATATATCACATTTTCCACTAAAATCAGCTTCTGGACCTATTTCAAGAACATCTTTACATTTAACGCAATAGATAAACTTTTTCATTTATCCTACTCCTTTTTTAGTCCAGCTTACTATTCCTTTAATATTTATAGCATTTAAAACAAACATTAATATCATAGCAAAATATAAACTCTGATAATAGAATACAGGAACTGCCATAAATTGAGCTATAACCATTAAGAATAATCCACTTCGTTTTGGTACACTTACTAAATAAACTGATATTATAACTAATACTGTATAGAGAATTTCAAGAATTTTTAAAATATCCATTTGCAACGACCCTCGAAGAGTATATATTTCTTCTCATATTTCCATAAGTCTGCTTGGTCTGGATAAACTTTATTCAATAGATCTTCTTTTTTCTTTGACTCTTTAACCTCATGAATATATGGGGCATTCATTGATATAGAATAGAAAATCACATTTAATCCTGATCTTGCAACCGATTCTCCTAATAAACCCCAATATCTATGTTTTGGATGGATTTCATAAATTGGATCTGGAACATATATTATATGATCCTTATTTAGAAGTGTTGTTGGTAATGTCATTAAAAACATTTGAGCTTTAACATTAGTATGATCTTTTAGCTTTAATGCTGTTTGTCGTCTCGATTCTTCTAAATCTCCAGAATAAATAATAATAGGGGATGATGTTTCTAAAATTTCAAATAGTCCAATAATTTCATCATCTGGGTGTGGTGCTACAATTACTACCTGTGGCATAAATTACTCCTTTTTTAGTTATTTGTTCCAAATTGAAAATTTACTGACCGTTTTCTATATATATTAATACTTAAGGTGAAGAAGTATATTGTTTATTTTTTTTAAAAATATCGAAAGGTTTAAAAATGTATAAATGTAGAAAATGTGATAGAGAATTTACAACACCTCAAGGAAGAGGAAAACATGAAAAACTTTGTGGTTATAGTAAAATTAATATAGATCATGGGTATGAATATATTATTGGATCTGATGGAAAAGCGTTATTTATTCATAGAAAAGTTGTTGAAGATAAAATAGGTAGAAAACTTCTGTCTTCTGAAATTGTTCATCATGAAGATGAACATAAAAGGAATAATGATCCTTCTAATTTATCTTTAACAAACACAAAAGATCATGGAAAACACCATTATAAATCGATACCAAAAAGAAAAACTTTACCAATTGGATCAAATAATGGTAACGCAAAATTAACAGAAGAACATGTCAAAATAATTAAAGAACAATTAAAAAATGGAATACACGAAAATATACTTTCAAAAGAATATAATGTTTCGTTTGATACAATTTGGGATATAAAGAAAGAAAGAACTTGGAAACATGTTATTGTTTAAATCTCAGCCATTAGCTCAGTCTGGTTTAAGAGCGCTAGTTTTGGGAACTAGAGGTCCTCGGTTCAAATCCGAGATGGCTGACCATACTCTGACCATTTTTATCTTGGGGGTAGACGAATTGGTACAGTAAATATCTGCTAGCGTGGCGTAACTGGCAGGCGCGCCAGCCTTAGGAGCTGGTGGGGAGACCCGTGGAGGTTCAAGTCCTCTCGCTAGCACCAATTTTCTAGAAAGGGAAAAATGTGAAAAACAAACTACAACTGAAATGGGAACCAAATAAGTATAATCCAGATAACAAAAGATATATAGCAATAGTTTTTATTAAATCTCAATATTTCGATGAAGAATATCATTATATAGCACAACATATAACCAGTTGGACAGAAGTTACCGAAGAAGATTTTAGAATATTACAAAAAGTTTCAAAAGAAACATCTGGTAATACAACATTTCTTATTATAGAACGTCCAATAAATGAAGAATTATTTATTAAGAATACAGTCAAAGATTATATTGAATTTGCTATGAATAAGATACAAAGAGATAGGGAAGAAAAATTAAAAAAAGAAAAGAAACGATTAGAAAAAGCATATAAAGAGAAAGAAGAAAAGGAAAAAGAAGAGAAAAGATTATTTGAACAATTAAAACAGAAGTTCGAAAAGTAAATAGTTCGAACAGCAAAGGAGTGAAAAATGTTACTTGGTCAAAGAAAAAGGGACTGGCAAGTTTTCTATAATAATGAAGATGACAAAGAAGAACCTCTTCCTTCAGAAGAAATAGATAAGAAAACTGCCCTAGACTATTTATATATTTTTGACGATGCTTTATATATTGAAAATATTAACTCAAAGAAGAAAATCTATAAGAAAGATGTTGAAAAAGAGATTAATAAAAAATCACATGATCCATATATTGAACTTGCAATAATGGCAGTTATTGGTTTTTTCATGGGATTTATTCTTTATGAAAAAATCCTTCCTAGTTTGATTGTTTCGGTTATTGTGGAAAGTTTAACTGCTGTTGTTTTGCTAGTTGCGACAATTATTGATGAACTAACTGAATCACAAGTATTGAAATTTGAAGAGGAAGAAGAGATTGAGGAAATTGAAAAACCACAAAGACCTATTAGAAGAATTAAAACAAAAGATTCTGGGAAAATCATTTTGCTAACCTAGGAGAAAGAGCTCCGATAACTCAGCAGGCAGAGTAGCTGATTTGTAATCAGCCTGTCGGGGGTTCGATTCCCTCTCGGAGCTCCAGAATTATGGCTGACTTTATAATTTTCTCAAGTTCTATTTTATTTCTTACTTCTTTATTTAAAGATCCAACATTAATAAAGATTATCTTTACAATATTATGGATCTCAGCACCAATTTTAATTTCTTTTATTCTAAGAAAAAGATTTACTAGTTTAGTAAAAATTACAAGAAAACCAAGAAAACTGGTTCCATTAAAAATTTTTGATATTCTAAAAGTATTTATTCCTCTATGCGCTTTTGGATGGGTTTCTGCACTTATTATTATACAGGTATATATACAAGCGAGAAAAGAAGAAAGAAAAAATACTCCTTGGTGGAGACTAAAAGAATACGGAGGAAAGTTCTAAGTGAATTACTTCACAATCATTGGTCTCGTTGTTGCAATCTGGATTTTATCTCCTTTATTTTCTTTTATTATAGTTGGGCTTCTTGTCTATAAGAAGACAGGCCAAAAAGTTATTCTAAATAAAATATTAACAAAAGATGGAATTATTATAATCCTTTATGGAGGATTTGGTTTATTTTCTATCATTTCAATTTATCTGAAATGGTTAACTTCTTATAGAGCAAAATGTTCATGGTGGAGACTAAAAGAATTTGGGGGAAAAGTGTGAAAGCAAAAGCATTTACAAAAGTACAAGTTGAAGCTATAAAAAGGCTTATTGAAGAAGAAACAACAGTTGAATTATCAGTAGGAGTATTTAATACTGAGCGAAAAAAGAAAGCGAGTATAAAACAAATCTTAGAAAAACTTATGTTGAAGGGTGATATTTATATTTGTTATACTCCAGATGGAGAAGACTTGCTGGCGTATGACAAAAAGACTCACCAGGTGATTTATTTATAGTGCCCCCGTGGCCCAATGGATGTGGCATCTGACTTCTAATCAGATCTTATGCTGGTTCGATTCCAGTCGGGGGTTCCAAGAACAGCCCCTTCGCCAAGTGGCTTAAGGCACGAGGCTTTGAACCTCGCATCTTCCCAGGTTCGAATCCTGGAGGGGCTGCCACTTCTAAGAAAAAAGGAGGTAATGTTAATGAAAGCTAAAATGTTCCTAATAATTGTTTTTCTTATTATGGGATTATTGGCGATGAACGAATTACAAGCCAAAAATACAGTTTTGAGTCAAGTTCAATCTGCTGAAACTTTGAAGCAGTATGAAGGAAAAATCGTTGACGTTTATACGAGAAATCTTGGCGTGTTTCCTAACATGACTCTTATAAGAGTTGAGACTAACTTTATAGTTCTTAGATCAAGAGTTAGCCCATCAAAAGAGTATATGATTCCAATGGAACAAGTAAAAGCTATAATGAATCAGAAAGGAATATAATGAAACCTGAAATGTGTGATTTTATAACTAAATCGCATCACATTAGTGAACCAGAAGATGCTCCAAAACGGGTTCGTTGTGAAAAATGTGGTCGTAGACTAAAACCAAGATTAAAAGATTTAGCTTTTGGATTTGGATGGGGTGAAGAATCTTGGACATGGTCTGTTCCACCTCATAAAGTAAAAAAATGGTGGAAAAAGAAAACAAAGAAAAAAGAAAAAGGAGTTACTGGTGTTAGATTCCGTAGAATGTAAAACAACAGAAGATATGTTAGTAAATAAAATTATATATTCTATGACAGTCCATTATGAAGGATCAACTCAACCACAAATTCATGGAATAATTACTGACTTGGAAGTCACTCTTGAAATGAAAGATGGTGGAGTAATAGGTCTTAATTGTGCTTGGGATGACTATATTTCTATAAAAAATGAAACTAGATTAACACAAAAAGAAGTTGAAATTATTGAAAAATTACTCAATGAAAAAATACGAATTGATGCTTTAGAAATACACTTAGATGCTTTTCCAAGACTATTAGAAGGGACTATTAAATGTGATTGACTCATTTCGTGGCCCAAACAGGTTTCTATCTAATTTCTATGATTGTAAAGTTAAGATTAGAGGAAAAACATATCCAACTGCTGAACATGCTTATCAATGTGCAAAAGCAGGTAATGAAAAAGATTTCAATTTCATATTTGAATCTTATAAACCAGGAGAAGCAAAAAGAAGAGGAGCTTCAATAAAAGCTAGATCTGACTGGGATCATGTAAAAGTTGACGTTATGAGAGAAATAGTATTAGCAAAATTTCAACAAAATGAAGATCTTGCTATTAGACTGGTAGATACCAAAGAGCAAGAACTAATAGAGGGAAATGAATGGGATGATACATTCTGGGGAGTTTGTAAAGGAAAAGGTGAAAACTGGTTGGGGAAAATTCTAATGGAAGTAAGACAAATCCTCAAGGAGAATGGCGGTGGTAAGAAAAAAATTCCTCTCATTAGAACATTATAAAAAATTGATAAAAAGAAATACTTGTAATTGGTGTGGAGCAAATTTAAAAGATCAACCAATAGGACATTATCCTAACGAGGGTGGGTTAGCTGTTGCTGATTTCGAAGAGAAACAGTGGCTTTATATAACCTGCCCTCAATGCTCCTATCAATGGGCATTATGGAAATTGTGCCAAAAATAAATTGGTTCTATACATAAATTAATATATATATTAATTATTGAGTAAAACTAATTGGTTATGGTTGTTTTTTTATTCAATGCTCGGGTGGCGTAGCTGGCAGCCGCGTGAGACTTAAAATTTCATGGTCGTAAGACCGTGCGGGTTCAACTCCCGCCCCGAGCACCAAAAAAGGTAGGTGATGCCTGAAATAAAGCGAATAGAGATGGAGGGTTAGTTGGTTTTATTTTGTCGACAAACAAAAACAATTTAACTGTGAGGAAAGGAGAAATTTATGAAAAGGGTTTTGATGGTAACACTTGTTTTGGCAATGGCTCTTACGATTGGCGGATGCGGGAAGTATACCTGGTGGGGCGGAAGCGGAATTCCAGCTCCAATTGCGGTTGGTGAAGTAGTTTCAGCACCAGCTCCAGCAGCGGCCCCAGCAGCTCCGGCAGCGGTTCAGAAAGGTGCTCCAGCACCAATCGTTATTTACTTTGACTTTGATAAATCAAATATCACTGCCGGTGAGGAACCCAAAATTGCTCAAGCTGTGAAGCTTTTGAAAGATGATCCAACAGCTACAGCAAGGTTGGAGGGGAACACAGACCCCTATGGAACCGACAAGTACAATCTTAAACTTGGCATGAAAAGGGCCGAGTCAGTTAAAAGAGCTCTGGTTGCCCAAGGTATTGATGCTAAGAGAATTGAAGGTGTTTCTCTTGGCGAATCAAACCTTGCAGACAAGAACGCCAAGGGAAAAGAGGCCAACAGGGTCAATCGTAGGACGGTTGTAATCATCCGTATTAAGTAACCAGTGATCGCGGGGTGGACAAGCTGGTAAGTCGGTTGGCTCATAACCAACAAATCATGGGTTCGAGTCCCATCCCCGCTACCACATTTCCTGGGTGTCATAATATAGAAATATATTATGACACCCTTTGAGTTTCGTAAATTTTAAGGAGTCTAAATTTGAGAGTAATAAAGCTACTTTTTGCTTTTCTATTCATATTTGTTCCTAGTATCTGGGCTATGGAAAATGAACCCACTACTATGGATGGTTTTGAAATTGGCCAAGAACCATCATATCATTTCTTTACTCAAGTAAAGTATATAAAAACAACTAAGAATGTTAAATTATATGATGCAAGAAAGAGTAATCATTCCTATGCTCTTTTTGACAATAAAATTCTAGAAGCTTGTATTTGGATAGGTGAACCAACAGAAGAAATATTTGAAAAAGAGAAAAAGAAGTATTATATTATTCATGGTCGACCAGATACAATTTCAATAGAAAAAGATAGAACATCATTATATTGGAAAGGAAAAATCAATACAGTTATTTTAGAATTTACAATAGATTCAATAAGATATTCAATAGTCAATCAAGAATTATTTCTAGATTTCATGAGAGATTTCGTGGAAAAAGCGAAAGGGGGTAAAACACTGTGAAACTAACAAGTACGGCTGTTTGTATTGACTGTGAAGAAGTTTTTGAGTACATGAAAAAGAATGGAAATGGGCATTGCCCAGTTTGTGGTTCTCACTCATGGACTCCATTATCAAAGTATTTTAAACCATTGGAAGAAGCAGAAGAAAGAATTGATAAATATATTCTAGAAAAACAATTAGAAGAACAATGTCAAGAAAATGGAAGAAAAATGCTTGAAGCTTTTAATGAAAAGTATGGCATATCATAACGAACAAAAGGAAAAGTGCGAAAGGGCAGAAATGAACACGAAAGGATTTTGTAAATATGGTTGGTTTGATAAGCAAGCTTGTATTTGCTCAAGAAACAAACTAAATATATACTGCCCTTTCGCATGGAAAATTAAAGAACAAAAATCAAAGGTGGGGTGGTCAGTAAGGGGACAAGCGGTTTGCTAAATCGTCGGGTTTAAAAGCCTTGCAGGTTCGAATCCTGTCCCCACCGCCATAATTTTTTAAAGAGGTGAAAAATGAAGAAAAAGAAAAAAGAGAAAAAAATGAAAATCTCATTTAAACCAAATTTCGAAACCATAATAAGAGATCCGCATGATTATAGTTACGTAAAAGTAGTTACTAATCCAAGAGCTTACAGAAAGGAAAGGAGTGAACAGTGAACAAAGATGTTGCAAAAATCAACTATTTTCATGATAGAATTTCTCAGATTGCTTATAAAGCTATAAACGAACTAGATAAAAAACGAAACCATAAAAGACATTCTGACACAGTAGATAGAGAAACATTAAATGCAGTTATCAGAGGTGAAGTAAAGCTAACAAAAATAACAACAAAAAATATAATAGATTATCTTGCAAAACATTTGGACATGGTCAGTTCTTATTCATTAATTGAGTCGTTTGCAGATAAAAACTCGATAAAGATATTTAATCTTAAAGATGACGATAGAAAAACTAGAGTAAATAATATTATAGATCAAACAAAAATATACATAAAAGATCTCATTACTACAAACATGGATTATGCATATCTGCAAGATAATCAAAATCTACTAACGACTCTTCAAACTTTTGAAGAAATAGTAAATGATAAAGTTAGAATAGCATTACAAGAAGTAAAAGGTATCGAAGAACAAGGAGGATAAATTAATGGAACAAATGGCAACTGAAAAAACGATGAAAGAAGTAGAAACTAGTATGACTAACCTGGATCCAGTTAAAGAAGAGAAACCAAAGGAGCAAATATCATACAAACAATTACTTGGATTAGCATTAATTCTAGCTATAGTTCTTGGTTGTGCAATTGGACTTTCTCAATACTTTACTGCTATTAGTGTTTCAAAAGCTGTTCGAGAAGCAGTGAAAGCAGAAATGGTTCCATTTGTAAAACAACAAATTCAAAAACCTTCTTTAGATCCATCGAAATTAGATGCAAAAGATGTTCTTATAGCTACGCTTATTAGAACAGAAGTAACAAAAGCAGTTGATGAAGCTTTTGCTAAAAATATGAAACAAAAAGTTATTGAAACACCTTTCCATATTGTTGCAAAAGATGAAACATTATGGGGAATCAGCAGATACTATAAGATAGATCTAAAAGCTTTAGAAAAAGCTAATGCAGATATTCTCAAAACTACAAATGGAGTTATCTATCCAGGAATGGGGTTGAGATTACCTTGAGTGAAGAAGTATTCTTCAAAACAGTTACTGTTGATGGGGCAATCTTTGTATTTGCAGTAAATAAAGAAAATACTTTAATTGGAATAGCAGAAGCTAGTCGACTATTTTTCGATGATAGCTTTCCAAATATATACTTTTTTAATAGGTTGTATATTCAAGAGAATTACCGAGGAAATGGTTATTCCAAAGAACTTCTTCAAAGATTTTGTAAAGAAGCTGATAATAAGAAAGTAGATATTGAGTTGACAATAAATCCATATGGCGCAGTAACGTATGATAGATTAAAAGAATTATATGACTCATATGGATTTAAGCAAGTTGGTCAGAATCATTTCCTTAGAAAGAATAATCGTAGCTTCATTACAGTGTAAACAGACATAAGCGCTGTTGGATAGCGAAGCAAATGGTACCAGACAAAATTCGCTGAATCTATCCTTTTGGTACGATGTAGGACGCTGTAATTTAAGCTTTAGTAAAAAAACTTCATGCGGTGGGATGACCGAGTCTGGCTTAAGGTTCCTGTCTTGAAAACAGGTGAGCTAACTACTCCGTGGGTTCGAATCCTACTCCCACCGCCACTTCAAACTGTCTCGGTGGCGTAACTGGTAGGCGCGCTGGTCTCAAGAACCAGTGGTTACCAACCGTGTGGGTTCAACTCCCTCCCGAGACACCAACCAAAGAAAGGAAAGTTACGAATGGCAAAAAACTGTGATCACAAGTATGTTAAAGTTAGCGATATTGTTATGAAATCTCCATTAGAAATTATTACGGAAACTAATTTAATGGACATTAACATTAATCAAGAATTAATTACTCAATGTCATGTTGTAATTTTAGTATGTGACTTATGTGGAAACGTTCATAAAGAAGTTACTTATAATCCACCTCAATAACCTTTAACCTTTAGAAAGTGAGAAATGTTAATGGAAAATAGCATTGATGTTACGATTACGTTTGACACAACTGGATCTCAGTATCCTTGTCTAACTCAGCTTAGACGGTATGTAAAAGAAACAATCCAAAAATTATTCAAAGATATAGCTGATTTGAGAATTGCTATTATTGCTCATGGCGATTATTGTGATGCAAGAAATCCAAATTCATATGTTACAAAAATTCTAAATTTTTCTAGAGATGTTGACAAACTTACAAACTTTGTAATGTCTGTTGGAAAAACAGATGGTGGTGATACGCCAGAATGTTATGAACTAGTTCTTTATCAAGCAAGAACAGAATTAGATTGGAAGTCAGGAAGATCAAAAGTTATCGTTATGATTGGTGATGACGTTCCTCATGGACCCAACGAAGCCCAAAATTATAAGCATATTGATTGGAGAAATGAACTTGGACTTCTTCTTGAAGCTAATATTAATGTTTATGGTGTCCATTGTATGCCTGGTATTAGAAGGCATTCAAAACCGTTTTATGAAGAAATTGCTAGGAAAACAGGGGGATTCTATTTGACCCTTGACCAGTTTTCTAGCATCACTGATCTTATAATGGCTATTTGTTATAAACAAGATAGTGAAAGTTCTTTCGTTTCTTTTGTTGAGAATATTCAAAAAGAAGGAAGGATGACAAAAGATCTATCAAGTTCGTTTAGAACACTATATGGTAAATCAAGTGATGTTTTTGCAGAATCACATAAAACAGTTCATGGTAAGAAATCTAAATATGCATATGAAGAAGATGGATTAAATCCAGTTGATTCTGGAAGGTTTCAAACAATTCCGGTTTATGAAGAACAACGAATTGACTACTTTGTTGGGGATCAAGGACTAACTTTCCAGAAAGGTAGAGCTTTTTATGAACTAGTTCGATATGGAAAGAAAAAATATAAAGTCCAACAATATAAAGAAATTATTTTAATGGATAGAGACTCTGGTGATTTCTTCAATGGCGCAGAAGTTAGAAGGATCCTTGGTTTAGCACCACAAACTTCTGCTGGTGGAGTAACAGAATATCTTGCTCCAAGAAGTTTGGATCGATATAAAGTATTTATTCAATCAACATCCTATACAAGAGTGCTCGTTCCAGGAAGTAATTTACTTTATGAAGTTGAGGATTGATGAAAATAGTATGAGACCAGAAACTCAAAAAGCATTTGATAATATTCTAGATTGTATGTCAGGATCTGATGGTGGAGTAAAATTTGCTCTATTTCTTGGAGGTTTAAGAGAAATGGATAATAGAGCAGCAAATGGGGATCCTCAAGCAGAAGAAATTATTAATATAATGTTTCACTTCAATAAACTAGTTGATGTTCTTTCAAGAAGGGATCTAAATGAAACCAATAAAAATCACGAAAAAAGAACTCGAAAAAATAAAAAAAGAATACTTCGAAAAACACAAAATTGAAGGAACTAATAAACCAGTAATTTTAGATGATCACATGGCTGAATATATTATTAAAGCAAGAAAATATAGAGAACAATGGTTAAAGTCTGTTCACACATCTCATAAGATGACCAAGTGGTATTCAGAAATTAGATCTCCAGCTGGAACTCCAAGGTTTTATGCGGTAAGAAAATGTAGAAATTGTGAGTGCGAACAAATGGAACATGCTTCTGGAAGGTTTATGGACAATGATTTAAAAAGAAAGTGTCCTGGTAAGTTATGAAAGCTTTACCATGTCATTTTTGTTTAATATTACCAATATGTAAGAATAGGACATTAGTTGATACTGTTTATAAATGTAGATTAATGAAAGAATTCTTATACAAAGCAAAAAGTATAAATAGACTATATAACAAAGTAAACTCTATTTTTGACATTAAAATAAATCCTTCAGTATTTAAACTTATTGTAGATTCTGTAAGAATTGAAGAAGATGCTATGATTGCAGTTTCAAAACATCTTAAAAACAAAATTGACGAGGATATTGTTAATGAAATCACCAAAAGTCGTTAGTCTTATAACATTAACATGGAAAGAATTTTCAGACGAAGCATTTAAAATATTTAAAGATACATTTGAATCAATGGGATATTATATGGGAGACGTATATGAAGATTGTTATGGAGATAATGGAAGCGATACATATGTGTTGTATATAGCAAAAAGAAAAATGAATAAGAAAGAGTTACTGAAAACCTTTGATTTTTTGGATCGTGAAGAGGATGAGCCTTATGAGGGATAAAAGTAAAGTAATGGTGAAGGTTCTTGATTTAGCACCTTTAGAACAAAAGGTCGTTGAGTTATTAAGAACAAAAAATGAAAAATATACTAAATGCATGACAAATCAAACATGGGCAATTGTTGAAACTAAAAATGGAATCTATGCACTAGGTAATGAAGGAGTTGGACCAAATCATCCTATAACAAAAGATAATCAATTAGATATTTTATGGGTAGGTGGTGGAGAAGATTTCTATGATATGTTACCAAGTATAAAAACAAATATTGATGATGAAGATCTAAGAAGTTATTTTATTCTAGAAGACAAAAATTTATCTGACTTTGTAAGAGTTTTTGGTCCTAGGTTAGAATCAAATTTCAGAGAGTGGAATTCTTTTTTAGAACCTATTATTTAGGATAAATATGTTAAAATGGATTCTTAAAATAAACTTTATATCTCCATTTCTTGAAGTTATAACAGGAACTGCAACTTTAGTAGATGTAGATTTTAAAGAAGGAATAAATGAAACATTAGTAGTTCTTGAAATCAAAATAGAGCCTGGATCAACAGGTTTTAAAACTATATCATGGAAAAAAGGTCATATCTATGACGAAAACGTACATGAATTTTTAAGAGATCAATTACATGCATATCATTACGGATTGAGAATGGATAAAGAGTGTCATTTTTGGGTTGTAGACTATATAAAGCAAGGAGTTAAAAATGACCTGTCAAAGATTAAAAAAGATGAAACAAGAAATAAAAAAAAGACAAAAGATCGCAAAAGAGCAGCAAAAGAGATTACAAGAATTACGAAGAACAAAAAACAATAGAGAAGAATTTAATAAAATTTAATGTGGGCGCTTAGTTCAGTGGGAGAACGCTGGCCTTACAAGCCAGATCTCATAGGTTCAAATCCTATAGCGCCTACCATATTCCTAAAGGGGGTGGTTATCATGGGGCTGCAAGACTAACAAATTTAGAAGGAATTTATTTTAATACAGCACAAGGAAGATACAGACTAATTCCCAGTAGAATTGATTCTATAAGAGGAAGATTAGTAAGACTTCAACGAAAAGGATTATTCACTTGGGAAGATATACACACAAAAGATGGCCGTTTGCTTGAGGTAGCAAACACAGAAAAAAATATAAAAGTTATGGTTGACAAATTCGGTTTTTGACTAGTGGGTTGGTCGAGCAGTGGGGCAGCTCAACGGACTGTAAATCCGCCGCGGAAGCTTGGTAGGTTCAAATCCTCCCCAACCCACCACTTTTCTGAAAGGAACACAAATGGAAATAAACCAGAAGATGTGGATTTTGAAAACAGGCAGATGTCCAGAGTGTTATACTAAAACTATATTAATGGAAGAAACTAAGTATAAAAAAATATTCTACTGTACCAATACTAAATGTTTGTCTAAATGGACAATAGAACAAGGTGTAAGAACTCCAACTTTATTCTGGAAAATATTGGCATTTTGGCCATGGTTTGTAGTAGATTGTTTCAAAAAATACTTACCAGAAAAACATGATTGGAAAGATAAAGAAATGAGTATTGAAGATTGGGCAAGAAATGGAACAGATCTTGCTATGTTTTTCGGTTTTATTGAATGGTTCAATCTTATAGCTTTATTAATTTGTTTATTCTATATCTTTTGAGAACATAATTCAAAGGAGAATTAGTCATGAAGAAATCAAGAAAAGATCCAACTGATAGGTAGGGTAAACTTCCTCCATAGGTTCGTGGACCACCTTTATCCTTCTTAAATGTAATATTTTTTCAAACTTTTAAGGAGGATTTGGTAATGAACTTTAAAGAGTTGAAGTGTAAAATCAAGCAAGAGCAAAAAGATCTTGCTAAAGATATTCGTTTAGCAAAACATTTAAGAAAGCCAAAAAATATAAAAACAGAGGCAGATAGAAGACTAGCTGGAAATCCATGGTTTGACAGTTATCAATTTAGACATAGACATATTGTTTACTGTATGTTTTTCAATAAAACACCATACGAGAAAATTGAGATAAAATGTAAAGAGAAACCAAGTTCCAAGATTCTTGAAAAAGTTAAAACTGAATGGACGAGTCAATTAGATGAAGCTCTACGTGATAATACGTAAGGATTTATCTACTTCTCAACAGGCCGTGCAAGCAGGACACGCAGTTGCAGAATTTCTGCTTCACGGCCATTGTTCATCTTGGAATAATGAGACTCTCGTTTATCTTGGTGTTGAAAATGAAAATCATTTACATTTATTAAAACAAAAACTTGATTTTGAAGGAATAAAATATTCTGAGTTCATTGAACCTGATATTGGGAATCAAATAACCGCAATAGCAACTAATGAAGAATCGAAATATTTTAAGAAGTTAAACTTACTTTAAGCTTAGAGGCTCGATAGCTTAGTAGGTTTAAAGCGAACGACTCTAAATCGTTGATCGTGGGTTCAAGTCCCACTCGAGCCTCCAAGGAGATCTTGTGAGAGAACAAACTAAAGTTGAAATTGAAAAACTATATGAGATTGCAAGAAATATTTTAACAAAGGATGGCGAGGTTAAACCAATATTTTTTCTCATAAAAGAATCAGAAAAAGAAACTTTTTGTCAACCAGTTATTATTCAAGGAAAATATGACAAATATGTATTTTCACAAGTAGTTATGGAAATTGCTGAAAAAGTTAATGCAGACGGAGTAATTTTTATTACTGAAGCTTGGGTGGTTGAGGGGGCAGCGGATAAAAAAGACGAACTAGAATTAGTTCCTCCTTCTCAACATCCTGAAAGAAAAGAAGTTTTAATGGCACAATATATGAGTTCACTTGGAGAGTATCAAATCTTATCTGGTAATATTTTAAAAGATTTAATAAATAAACCATATATAAAAGAATCTAAATGGGTAGATTATACAGTTACAGAAAATAGACTTCTTAAACCATGGAAAAATAAAGAACAAAAAACTGGGGGAGAAACGGATATCGACACGGAAAGGATGGGTTTAGACGCGTGCGAGGAACTGAATAGTGTTCCTTTATCTAAAACTATTCACTAAACATAATAGCAGATGACTATTATTCCCAAGAACTAGCCCTAGCGGCTTAGCTCTTTTCTACCTAACTTATTTCCCCGTAACTAGGTGGAATAAAACAGGGGATTTGGTGCTTAGAGTTTCCATCTTACTCTTCTCACCGAGCGATAAAGGTGGTTGCTAAAAAAAATGTTGTCATTCACATTTAACTTGGCGAGAACCATACTTAGTATGGGCAACGAATGACTATGCACGTACATGCTAAATCAGTAATTTTTGTGGACGGGGGTTCGACTCCCCCCTCCTCCACCAAAGAAAGGAAAAAATGAAATATCTAAAACTTCCAGGACTTGAATCTGGTCAGTGGTATGATCGAGATACAATTCTATTAGAAGCAGCATTTCAAGTATTAGTTGATTTTATTGAAAAAGAAAAACCAGAAGAACATATTGATTGGAATGCAAAAGAAGATGATAAACATGCTTGGGAAGAAATGCAAAGTTTATATAAATGGTGGAAAGAAGAACGACCGGCAAGAGTTGACCCTATAATGGATGATAATCTTGAATCTCCACCATTTGAATTTGAGACAACAGAAGACGGAAGATCAATTTGGAATCCAGAAAAAGAAAAATATGCTTCTTTTTGGAAAGCTTGTGAAGAAAGTTCTAACCTTGAAGTTATTTGGAATGAAGAGGACCAAAAAAATCTTCACAGACTAATTGATATTCGTAGATTTATGTGGACATAAATATGGACGCAGAACTAGAACATAAACTAATAATTAAATATCCTAAACTATTCAAAGGTATGACAAGACCACTAACAGAAAATCTTATGGGATTTGGTATGGAATGTGGTGATGGATGGTTTAATATTCTTGACAAACTATTTGAAAAACTAAATAATCATGATATTGAATTAATGCAAGTAAAAGAAAAATTTGGTGGATTAAGAATATATATTAATGGTGGAACCGATGAAGTTTATGATCTAATTGACAAAGCAGAGCAGGAATCATTTACAATTTGTGAAAAGTGTGGAAAACCAGGAAAAAATCAAGAGATTAATTATTGGCTTTATACAGTTTGCGAAGAACATAAAAAAGAGCTCCTGTCGACTAGTGGTTAAGGTCGTTGGCCCTTCAAGCCAAAGATCGTCGGTTCGAATCCGACCAGGAGCGCCAAAATTCTAAGGAGTGAATTATGAAAGAGTGGAAAAGAACCGTAAATGAAAGAACATTTTTTAGTCAAGATTTTTCTCAAGGCGAAATCTTTATGGTTGATGGTTATTTTTATGGAGATGATGTTATTTATTATGCTCAAGAAAGAGGATTTACAGTTGAAAGAGTATTAACATCTCAGCTTCCTCAAGAATATAAAGAGAAAACAAAGGCCTGGTTATTCTTTACTGTTGTTAATACCAGGTTTCAACTTCCTGTGTATAATAAAACAAAACCTATTGAAACATCTTTGGCAGAAATTTTATAACACACGCCTGTAGCTCAACTGGTATAGAGCGTCGGACTCCAAACCCGATTGCTGGAGGTTCGAGTCCTCCCAGGCGTACCAAACTGCGCCCATAGCTCAGGGGAATCAGAGCATTTGGCTACGAACCAATTGGTCGCAGGTTCGAATCCTGCTGGGCGCTCCAACTTACGAAAGGAAAGTGAAATGACGAAATTTACCGTTAAAAATAAATTGACAAAGGTATTTGAAGAGTTAGAAAAACAAGGAATCATTTCCAGACAAAATTTTAGCTGTTGCTCAAATTGTGGTGGTTATGAAATAACTGGAATTGCTGTCGAAAAAATCAAAAATGGAACTTCAAAAGAAGAAATAAAAGGTTGTTGTTTTTATCACAATCAGGATGAAGATGGTTGGAAAGAGGGTCAGAATCTTATGCTTCGTTATGGGGATATGGATTCTACAGAGTTTGGAGAAATTGGTCTTCCTACTATCGAAGTTGGTAAGATTATATGTTCTGAACTTGACAAGGAAAATATTGTTTATACTTGGGATCAAAATCCTAATAAATGTATTGAAGTTCATAATCCAGATAGAAGAGGATTAAATGGAATATAGTGAGCATCAAACTGATGATATTGACAACGTTATGAAAAGTAATATTGAGAACGTTAAAAATAGTGATCAAGCTGTAATTTTTATTGTAACTCATAATGACGGAAGTCCAGAATGGCAAACTTTCATGATTCAAAAAGGGTTTACAATAGAGCAACTAGCCGGAAGGTTAAAACTAATGGCAGAAACTCTTGAAGAAGGAAAAGGAGTAGTTAAACACTAACGGTGCTGTGGTTCAGCCTGGTTTAGAACGCTGCCCTGTCACGGCAGAAATCGAGGGTTCAAATCCCTTCAGCACCGCCATTTTTTAAGAGGTTATTATGTTTGATTGGATAGTAACAATACTTTTTATAATAGCTGGTAGCTGTTTACTTGGGGAAATGATTCGAAAAGGTAAAAAATGAATAAAGACTCTGAAAACGTTGCAAAAGAAATAGAACAATTAAATCCTTATGGAATCGTTATTTCTGGATGTGTTGATCCAACTTATTCCACCGAATGTTTCTTTGAAGTTCTTATACCTAGTATAAAACTTCAATTTGGTCGTTTTGTTACAAAAACATCTTTATGGGATAGAAGTATTAGAGATTGGATTAAAAAATCAATTGAAGCGATTAATCCAGATTATGAACTTATAAAAGTTAAAAATGTTTATATAGTTGGAGAATCTCCTGACCCAAGAGATTATACTGATGGGGATGAAGTAGTTATTGATTATGGTGGAGAAATTGAGTTAATTTTTCTTGATAGATTAAAATGAACTGCCCATGTAAAGATTGTTTAACTTATATTATTTGTAAGAATCGAAGAAAAAATATGGAAGATGTTTTTAAATTTGGAGATGTTTGCCCATTGTTCAAAGAATATTTAAAATATTTTTATTCTAAAAATAGTATTACTCAAGATCCACCAGTATATGAAGAAGCTTTAGAAAGATTTATAATTATTGTAAAACTTTTTCCTTTTGAAAGTTATTGAGAATAAAATGAGTAAACCTAAATGGTGAATTATTAAATAGTAAACAATATTGGTAAAATGGGGCCGTAACTCAACTGGGAGAGTACCTGCCTTGCACGTAGGAGGTTGTCAGTTCGATCCTGACCGGCTCCACCAAAAATAAATTATTGGAGATTTGAATTGGGAAGAAAAAATGAACCTCTGCCAAATAGCAGTTGGAATAAAATAAAAAATTATGTGAATACAATTGAAAATGAATCTTTAGTAACAAGAAAAATGCTTATACATAATTTACCAAATGTTCCTCGTACATCAATAGATATTTATAGAAAATTATTAACAGATATTAATGTATTATCTTTTGTAAAACTTGGAACATATAGAAAGATTCAAAATATCCCAAGTACAATGACTACAACTGAAATAATAAAGTTTTTAAATCTTAGAAAGTGGAGACGTTGGTTTACACCTTTAGACTTGTTTATAGAGGATATTAGAAAACCATTAAACTAGGATCTGTAGCTCAGATGGTTAGAGCGGCTGACTCATAATCAGCGGGTCGTAGGTTCGAGTCCTACCGGATCCACCAAACTAAAAGGAGAAAAGTTATCAAGTGAACTTTATACATAGAAGAGGAATTCTTAGTCTTTTGAATCCTGAAATAGATAAAGGAAAATATTGTATTTGTTGCAATCTTCATTATATGAGAAGTTCTGGACAAAGATGTAAAAACTGTCCGTTTATATTCAATAGTTCTCATGGTAATGATGCAACAAAAATTTCTCCAGGATCTAAATTTAAACTATTTGGGGTTCCAAATGCTACAAACTTTGGAAAATATCATCTATTCTATTTTCTATATTATCCTGAACTAAATTTCACTTTACCATCTATTCCACCATTTGATTTATTTGGAAATCCAACTACAGATAAAACAAAGTGGGCAATTCATCACATTAATGGTCAAAACTGGGATGACACTATATGGAATCTTCTTTTAGTTCTAAATACTGAACATCCATATTTTGAATCTTTAACTAAACAAGAAAAAACGTCATTCTTTCTTGCAAATCAAAAATTTCTCTTTTGAAAGGAGAATAAAAGTGAAAGTAGCTGTTTTTGTTTTAGTATTAATATGTTCATTATTCTTTATTCAATCAAGTTATGCAGCAACCAATTATAATATTGATCTTGATGCTCTAAAAGGAATGTCAGATAAAGCAAAAGCTGAATATCTAGATAGCTTAGTTAAAAAATATGTAGATAAAAAAGATGAAACCACATTACCACAAGTTTCAGCACAAGAAGCTAAAGAATGGGCTGGTATTATCTCTAATGCTATAAAAACTATTTGTAATGATTTATCAATAAGTGTCAATGCATTTCTTCAAACAGATGCAGGAAAAATAACAGTATTCTTAATTGCTTATAAAGTTATAGGTGAAGATGTTAAAGATATTGTTCTTGGAATATCTGCATGGATGGTTATAACAGCTATTTTATTTACAGTATTTTGGTTATTGATTGTGCCAAAAAAGTATAAAATCAAAGATGAAAAAGGTAATCTTACTGAAATAAAATATATAGAAAGACTAGATTTGTCGGATGAAGGAAAAGTCTGGATTTGTGGTATTATTATAGTTCTGTTTGTTGCTATAACCATTACTTCCCTTGTAATCGTATTTAACTAGAACAAAAATATATATTCTGGAGTAGCTCAGCTGGCAGAGCAGTTGCCTGTTAAGCAACCATGCGGAGGTTCGAATCCTCTCTCCAGAGCCAAGTAAAAGGAGGAATTATTCATGGATAAATTATTAGAAAATCTAGAAGTACAATTAGATGAAAAAATACATAAAATACAAAAAGAACTGCTAACTTCAGAAGGATATTATGTTGATTTGGATGCTGGAAATTGTATTACAGCGTGGGAAAAAATAGTAGGTTCTGGTCAAAATTTAGCTGCTCAACTATTTATTGGCCCATACTGGGGAAAAGCTGGAATGCTTATGGATATGGCAATATATAGATGTCGTATTGAATGGTCTCAAAGACTTTTAAAGAAACCAGGAAATTCTCCAGAAAGAATTGAAAAAATAAAAAGAAGATTACAAAAGGATAAAGAAAGTCTAAAAACTGCTGCTGAAAAAGTACAGGATAAAATAAAACAACTAAGAGAACAAGGGAAAACTCAAGCAGCAGACTATATGGCAAGATATGCAAAAGCCATCTTAAGTTCAAATGTACCAACTGGACGGTCATAATCTAAAAAACTACTAAGGAGAAAAAATCATGTTTAGTGCTATTCTTTGGTTTTTGATTGGCGCAGCTTGCGCGGTTATTGTTGGTTTCTTTGTATGGAAAAACAACAAAAAGAAATGGGATGAAGCTCTTGCAATAGCAGAAGCTAAAGTTGCAGAATACGAAGAAAAAGTCAAAGCAAAAGTAAAGAAATAAGGTACTGTCGCCAAGTGGTAAGGCACAGGATCGATAATCCTGCAGTCGGAGGTTCGACCCCTCCCAGTACCACCAGACCAGCCATTATAGCTCAGTTGGTAGAGCGCATCCTTGGTAAGGATGAGGTCATCAGTTCAATCCTGATTAATGGCTCTGCGAACATAGTTTAGGGGTAAAACTATAGCCTTCCAAGCTATTATCACGGGTTCGATTCCCGTTGTTCGCTCCATGCGGAGGTAGTTTAATTGGCTAGAACGTTTGGCTTCCCGTCAGAAGATATTGGTTCGAATCCAATCTTCCGCTCCAATCTAAGCGGGCATAACTCAGTTGGTAGAGTGCTTGCTTGCCAAGCAAGTTGTCACCGGTTCGAACCCGGTTGTCCGCTCCATTAACGCCTCGTGTAGCTCACCGGTAGAGCGAGAGTCTGAAGAGCTCTGCGAAAGGAGTTCAATTCTCCTCCGAGGCACCAAGGAGGTATATGTCTAAACCTTATTTTGAAGTTTATCAAATAGAAAACGGAAAATTTAGGTTTAGATTTAAATTATCACCAAAGAAAGTCTTGTTTGAAAGTCATGAATATAGTTCTAAAAGGTCTTGTCAAAAAGGAATAATGTCAGTAAAACAAAATGTTCCTCTAGCTGATGGTGCAACCTATAATCGAGAAAAAGGAGTTGAAAATGGCGAATTGGAAATACAGAGTGAAGATAAAACATCTGCTGACTGAAAAAGAAGATCTAAAGTCTATTCAAGAAAGTATGAATAAAATTGCTGATATATTAGAGAAAGAACCATGTTTTGAAGACTTTAATTTTAAAAGATTTAGAAGTATTCCAGAAGGAGATGAAATTGTTGGCCCAGCTGATTATGCAAATAGATTAATTGAAAGAATGTATGACTATGCAGACAGATGGAAAATTTGGATCGAATGATAATATGTTTGATAAAATACCAAAAATATTTTTTATAACTACTATTGAAATAAGAGAAATGAAGAAAGATTTTCCATTAACTAATCATAGAACAGTTGGATGGTTTCCAACTTTTAATTTAGCAGATTATGCAACTGTAAATAATTATGGAGATATTCATGAAACTGGATATCAATATGCCATAATAGAAGAAGTTGAGTTTGGATTATATCCTTATATAACAAGAGAATTTTGGTATGAGTTTGATAAGGAGCAGGAAAAATATGTTCCTATTGTTAAACCAAAAATATTTGAGAAAATTGTAAATTTTGCAATAGGTTAACTGTAGTGACGGAAGCCAAACGGTGCGGCACAAGGCTGTGGCCCTTGTTTTAGGGGGTTCAACTCCCCTCCGTCACCCCACCTTTTAAAAGGAGAATTTTTGAATGTGTCTAACTTCATGTTTCGATGAAAAAGTACGCAAAAAAATAGAAAGAAAAATAGAAAGACATCCAAGACATAAATATTTAAAGATAGGATATAAAATATTCACAACAGATGGGGAAGAATTTTATTTACCTTATACCCAATATGATGATGTAATAAAACAAAAAAGATGGTTAAATGAAAAAGAATTTAGATTAAATCCTAAAGAAAAAACTATAAGAGCTACAAATCTAACACAATATAGAACAGGTTTTCATTTATTCCTAAGACAAGATGATGCTAAAACTTTTGCAAAAGTCTGGTGGTATGCTATTAAAAGATTTCGAGAAAATGGAGCTTTTATTTGCAGAGTGTATTTTGATGAAGTAACAAGATATGGAAGGCAAGAATCACGTACAGTAGTTGTTGCAAAGAAAATATATATTCCTAAAAAATGTGTTATGGACAAGGTTACAAGATAATGGACTCTGAAAAACAAAATCCAATTTCATCTATGGTAATGAAAACTACCGAAGGACCTTCATATGTCTTTTACCGAGTAGCTTGTGATTGTCTCGACCAGGATCATGATATTACTCTAGAACTAGAAGTAGATCCTGTTGATTGCCCAACATATTCTTTAAATATCTATTCTCATCTCGATGTAAATGCTAATTGGGGAGATGCAAATTTCTTCACTAAAGCATGGAGAAGAATTAAAATCGCAATTAAAGTTTTATGTACAGGATATGTTGAAACAGGCTCAAATTTTCTTCTTATGACAGACGAACATATTGATTCATTTGTTCAAGCGATTCTAGAAGGAAAATCAAAACTGGAAAAGTATAGAGAAGATTGGGAAAAAGAGCAAAATGAGCTACCTAAAGATAAGTGAACTAAAAGAAGGTTATTTATATAAAATAAAGGCAAGAAATGCTCACTTTGGTATTTGGAATCCAAAAGTAAATGCGTTTGAGATTTCTAGACATAAGTTTGGAAATAACTTTGTTTTTAAAGAGTATCATATTGATTGTCAAGATTATAATACAGCAACTCCTTTGAAAGAAATAGAAAAGTCTCCTTTTACATTAGAAGATTTTAAGTTAGTTATTCAAAAAGATAAAGAAGGAGAAGAATTTTCAGGATATTTAAAAGAAAAAGAAATTCTAGATTATCTCAATAAATTTGAAGAACAAAAACTGAAAGAAATAGAAGAAGAACGTAAACTTGCAATTGAGGAATTTAAACGATTGAGAGGTAAATAATGGAGGACCAAACGATTACAAATGGTTCAAAAGATTTAAGTATCTTACTGGATACAAGTTATCCATTAATGCAAAAATTAAGAGAATTATGTCCAGGAACATACAAACATTCACAATCAGTATCATCTCTTATTGAGGCAATAAGCATAGATTTGAATTTAGATATTACAACAATGAAAGTAGCAGCGATGTATCATGATATTGGAAAAATTATTAATCCATCTTTCTTTAGTGAAAATCAAATAGAAAAAGAAAATCCTCATGATGGACTAGATCCATATATGAGTTATCAAATAATAACACGACATATTTCAGATGCAGCTTTGATTTTATTAAATGACCAAAACTTTCCAAGAAAACTAATTGAGATTATAACTCAACATCACGGAACAACTGTTGTAAGGTATTTCTTAGATAAATCTGGGTCAGATGTTGATGAAATGTATAGATATAAAGGTTCAGCTCCTAAATGTGTTGAAGCAGCTTCTTTAATGATATGTGATGTAGTAGAAGCATCAAGCAAAGCAAAAATTCAATCAGGAACATTTGATCCAAAATCTATCATTGACGATGCTCTTAATTATTTAATGAGTGATGGTCAATTAAATGAAGTAGTTATGAGACTTGGAGATTTACAAAAAATTAAAATGGCTTTAGCCAAAGAAATCAAAGGTTTATATCAAAAAAGAGTAAACTATGAAAAAGCTAAAGAAGAAAAGAAGAAAGTAGAATAAGTCCACGTGCCAGAGTGGTTGAATGGAACGGTCTGCAAAACCGTGTATTATCGTAGGTTCAAATCCTATCGTGGACTCCATTCCCCCATAACACAACGGTTAGTGTAGCAGACCTTTAATCTGTTAATGTAGGTTCGATTCCTACTGGGGGAACCATTGAAATAACACTTTGAAGAAAGGAGGTAAAACCATGAGAAAAAGATCTTCTTTAACACTTAAACCATTTCAAGAAGTTGGTGATATTATGAAATGGCCGTTTCCAAGATTCTTAGAATCATGGGGAACAGAAATTATTCCGCAAACGCCAATTAATATTTCTGAAATGAAAGATGGTTATTTTATAAAAGCAGAAGTTCCAGGAGTCAAAAAAGAGGATATTTCAATAGATATTGACAATGATGAATTAACATTAAAGATTGAAAAACGAGAGGAAAAAATTACAGAGGACGAAACATTCTATCAAAAAGAAATAAAATCTGGATCATTTCAAAGAACTTTTGAATTACCAGCAGATGCTATAACTGACCATATTCAAGCACAATTTGAAAACGGAATCTTAAAAATCTTGATTCCAAAAAAAGAAGTAGTGTTGGGTGAACGAACCAAAAAAATAGAGATTAAGTAGAGGAATGAGGGTGAGACCTGAGTCCCACCCTCATTTTTTTGTCATTATTCTGGTACAGCTTTTGCATAAAGTTCATGACATCTATCACATCTTTTTAATAAGTCTTCAAATGATTTCATCGAGTCAACTTGCCAATATTGTTGCTCTTGAGTAAGATCACAAATACAAGCACAATCAATATCTTTAATTGGTGTTTTATGCTTATATCCTCTTGTAGTCATTTCATTTACTAAATCATCATGCCTTTGCTTCAATGATCTTGGTTCAAGACAATTATTCTTTAAATATCCTTCAATTTTTTTGTGTTTTTGTATTGTAGATAAAAACATATGAATTTCAAGATGTTCACCTAGTAAGTGATTTCTACACATCAATCTTGGTGGAACCATCCACATTCTCATGAAAATGGTGCTCCTTCTCATATACTAAAATAATATCTTTAATTGTATATCCAATTCGTTGTAGATCCAAGCCCTTGCCTATTTTTTCATCATCAAATGTTATCGTTGTTGCCTTTCGCAATATTGGTATTTTAGTATGCACAATAATTTTCTTATCAATAAATGTACCAGATTTCTTATGAGTAATTACTACTTCATACTCTTCCATAAATTACCAACTTCCTTTCGCTTGCCTTTTCTTTCGTTCCATTGACAATTGAGTTCTTAATCTAATCGCGCATGGTGGTTTGATTCGCCCAGTTCTAAATCCAGTTCCTGACAGGTAATTTTGGACCACTTTAATTTTATCATTTGAAGTTGAAGAAATAGAACCAAGATATTTTCGTAATTGAGAACAACACCAATCGGGTCTTTGTTTCCATTGACCCAATAATGATTTCCTAACCTTTTGCCAATCTTGACTTCGTACTAAAACGTTTTTTGGATTTGCGTCACTCATTATCTTGACCTCTTACTAAATTGAACTCTTGATAACCAACCTCTAGCATATCTTTCTTGATTTGGTGAATTATTCATATAGTTTAAGTAATGCATTCCTTGAAGAATATTAATGATTTTATATAGAACAGGAATATCTCCATTTTGCTCCAAGAATGCTAAACCTGCCATAGTATCATCACCAATTTTTCCATCAACATCAACATCTGAATATAGTTCACCATTCTTATTTAAATAGTTCATTCCTTCTTGCAAAAATTTAGCAGCTCTTGAAATTCCCATATTAACTCCAGTATCAAACATTTCTTCTGCTAATTCTTGGTCATTAAATTCATCTAATAAATTTCTATCCCAATATTGCTGTTTATAAAACATCTTAACTGAGGTTTGAAGCCCAGAATCCATATCTAGACATTTAGGAAAATTTCCATCTGTTTCTCTATAGTTATCAATAATAGCCCATCCTTCCCATGAAGGATTATATCGTCTGGAAATTCCTTTATAAGTTTCTCCTCCAGCATCATTTGGGTCGTTAACATATCCTCCCTCAAATTTCATAGTTTTTGCATAAGCTTGATAAAAGTCTGCCATAGAACCTCCTATATATGCGGAAGCATATTTAGAATAGAATAAAATTCTGCTCTACATTGTCCATGGTTCATGAAGTCACCATAGAGAGAAGAAACAGCACATTTATCCACATAAATAAATACAGCTACTCCTTCTACACAATTAATCTTTAGAGCATTATAATGTTCCTGTATTGAGTCAGTAAGGAATCCCGCAAAATTTCTAATTTTTTGAATATCATTGCTTAGATATCCTAAAGTTTTTGCTTCTTCTGTAATCTTATTTACAACTTTATCAAGATCACTTAAAGAGTAATCACAAATAATTCCAATATATACTGGCCATCCACTTGCGATATTATACTTTCTTATAATCATTGGAGAATATTGTTTTGAAATAAGATTAGTATTTAATCCTTCATATATAGCTGATTGCTCTTTCTCTTTTATAGGTTTTTCTATCATTCTTTTTGCTTTTTCTGGTAAACAAAATTCGCATGTTGAATTAGGTCCATGATCGCATACAATTGCCATTTCTTTTTTCACTCCTTCTAAAATTGTTTTTTTCATCGATTCTAAATCTTTACAAACTAATTTTCTAGCTTTTGAAAATGCAGATTCTGGATTCATTATCTTTCCTTTGCTGATTTTATCCGTCCTTCAAAATATTCTTTAAATTGGAGAATTTCTTCATATTTTTCCTCTGGAAGAAAAAATACAGTTTTTCCTTTAACAACACTTGGAATAAATATTACGTTAGGATATCTTGCTAAAATAGCTTGCTCTTCATAATAGTCAGTAGCTATTATTTTTACTGCTTTCACAACTTCCATAACTAACCTCCATTTTATTTTTGTTCTTGTCCAATAGAATTTAATCTATTATGAAATCATCATATTTTCCTAGGAACCACCTATCTGAAATTTCTTTCCACTCATCATCTGAAATCTTTTCGCTAGTAGTATCTCTATAGCTATCAATTACATCATCAAAAGAAGAAAACTCAATAATTTTTGAATCTAACAAACCAGTGAATCTATGCTTCATTTGGGAAAGAATATCAATAGAATCTCCTGGATGCATAATAAATGGTTCAGAATGATAGTCTGGTATCTCCATCAAAACTAGTCCAGAAAGAATATAGAATGTTTCAATTTTAAACTTATGATAGTGAATACTGCATCTATGTTTAGCAAATAAGTTCAAAATCTTTCCACAATACTCTGATTTATTTACTATTATTTCTTCACTTCCCCAAACTTTTTTTACTATTAGCATTTTCTAAATCCTTTCCCGCTCGATCATCTTCTCCTATATTACACCTTTCATATTCCATAAGAGCAAGACATTGCCAAGCAGCATGAGCTAAATGATGAAGTCCACTTTCAGGATCACAAGTTTCACCTCTCCACCACTTCCAAGCATGACGCATTAAAGCTCCAAATAGTTTTCCCCATTTCATACCTTTTCGCCAATTATTATCATCATATTTGATAGTTCCATATGTATAAACTTTTGCGATTTCATTTAATGGCCAAGCGGCAAATAAATCATATCTTTCTTTACCTTCATCAAATTTAACTCCTTCATCTTTCTTTACAGATCTTAATATTTCTTCTTCCTTCTTATTTCGCTTATACGTTTTCATTTAAATCCCCCAGAAAACAATATCAAATCTCCACAAAAATAAATCCATTTCTAAAGATAATCCTGTATTCCAAGAAATGCTTATAGATAATGAAATACACTCTTTATTTATAAATCTATCTACACTAAATTTCATCTTGAAATTCTCCTATAGAAAAAAATTGGTTTCTTCACAAATTAATATATATACTATTCCTCTTTTTCTAATTTATATTTTGTATATGAATCTCTACTTCTACGAAGTTTCTCATATACCTCTTGTGTTAAATAGTCACAAGACAAATTATAGGCACAATCTTCAAAAATAACTATTCGTCTGTAAGTAGGACTTTCATAATCAATAACTGTTGCTGATTCTCCAGCAAATCCAAAAACTTCAACTTTCATATCTACTCCTTAAAATTTCAATTATTCTTTCTGCTGCTTTACCATCATATAACGTTTTTCCAGGAAGTGCAGATTTTGGAATTTGTGCCATTTTTCGATAAACAGCTTTTACTATTTTGTCAGTATTTGTTCCAATTACCTCATTTGTTCCTAGGCTTGTAGTTTCTGGTCTCTCAGTATTTTCTCTTAATGTTAAACAACGTTTATTTAAAATAGATGTTTCAATTTGTAAACTTCCTGAATCTGTTAAAACAATATCACAAGATTTCAATAATCTTAAGAAAGCAAGATAACCTAATGGCTCAAGAAAATTTATTTTACTTTCTAAATATTCATGTAAATCATGCTTTAAAATTGCATTCTTCGTTCTTGGGTGAATAGGAAAAGTAACAACAAATTTATCAGTTAATTCAGCCAATGCTTTCAAAATAGATTCAAGATTTTGTTTATTATCTGTATTTGATTGTCTATGTATAGTAACTAAAACTCTTGGTTTAATATCTTCTATAATTTTAACTGTATCAACGTAATATAGTAAGTTATCAATCATAACATCCCCAACTAAATGTATTTCTCCACAAAGATCGTTATGCCGTTTCAAAAAATTATATGATTGTTTATCTGGACAAAATAAGTAATCAGAAAGGCAGTCAGTAACTATTCTATTAACTTCTTCAGGCATTTCTCTATCATAACTTCTAAGACCAGCTTCAACATGAGCAAGTTTTCCACCAGGTATTTTTGAAACTACTATAGAACACCCCAAGGTTGAATTAACATCTCCAACAACTACAACAATATCTGGTTTAGAATTATTATAGACAGGTTCAAATTGTTCTATAATTTTTGCGGTTTGTTGAGCATGAGTTCCAGAACCAACAACCATATTGTAATCTGGAGGATCTAGTTCAAACTCTTTGAAGAAAACTTCTGACATCATTTCATCATAATGCTGCCCTGTATGAACAACTTCATAATTAACATTAAGTTTTTTACACGCTCTAACCAGGGCAGCAATTTTCATAAAATTCGGTCTAGCACCAGCTACTAATAACAGTTTCATAATTCACCTTAAACAATGTGTAGATTTTTTTTGTCTTTTTGAAAAGTATTTAAATACTTATTTATAGTGTCCTCAGTTCCACCTTTTCTATCAGGTGCAACACAGGCAATTAATATATCTGATTTTTCAGCAACAGTGGTGTTTCTGAGGAATGGTGCTCCTCTACTATATTTCGCATAATTTGGATAGAAAATAACTATAGGAATTCCAGTTTTCTTTGCTATAACTTCAGCAAATCTATCTCCACCTTTTTCACAACCACCAGAAACAATCCAGTCGCCTTCTTCATATAGTTCATTAAATTTATCTTCAACAAGCTTGTATGCTGCTGAAGTATCTCTCCTTCTTGTTCCAATTATTCCAATATATTTCATTTTATTGAACTCGGATCAATAATCTCAATTACCCATTGTCCATCTTTTCTTAAACGAGCATCAGCGCCAGCTAGAAAAGTTGTAGTTCCCATAAAATCAATTTCTTTGTCTTCTTCATACATCTTAAAGGTCTCCCCCCCTCTAAGCTCTTTCATTTCACATGGGGTCCACTTATTGTCACGAAGAACTTGAATTTTTCTTTTCATAAAAAATCTCCTTTCCTTTTATGATTTTGACTCTTTCAAAATATAATCTTCTACACACTCTTCTAAAACACTATTAATATTCCTTGCCGTCCATTTTGATTCCAAACAAAGTTTCTCATTTGATAGAATCAAACTTGGTCGATTAACTCCTAAATTTTCTATCTTAATAACTTCATATTTAAAATCTGGTTTAAATTGCTTATAAACTTCTAATAAATGAGGATATCTTAAAACTCCATCATTTACTACATTATATACTCCTGTTCTATAATCTTTTAGTAAATAATCAATAGCATTCATAAAGTCTGGAATATACGTAATTGAGTTTGGTTCATCTATAACTTTCTTATATTTTATTAATTTGGTTAAAATATTCCTAGGATGTGGTTTATTATCTAAAGGAAGTCTAATCCTTAAAATAAGAAATCCAAATTCTTTTGCCATACTAGATAGTGCAGATTCTGAATATATCTTACTTCTAGTATATGGTAAATCAAAAAAGTTTGGAAGATACTCTTCCGTAATAGGCCAATTTGTAGTGGTAAAAAGACAACCACTTGATAAATGCACAAGTCTAATCTTATATTTTATGCATACCTCTGCTGCTAAAAGGGGAACAAAACTATTTGAAAATAAAGTAGCTTCTTTATCTCTACCATTTAGATCAGTATGAGCAATACAATTAATCAAAACTTCTGGTTTTCTTTCAGAAATAGCTTTATCAAGATTATTTAAGTTTGTTACTCTTTCATTAAGAATATCTGCTTTAAAATGATCTTTTAACCTATTTCCTATCCATCCATTTCCAATTATTAATATTTTCATATTTATCCTTAAAACATATCTTTAATTACTGCTACTGCTTCTAGATTATCTTTAACCCACACTTTTATTGTTTCTGTTACAAATGGACTTTGGCAATGAAAAAACTTTTCTCTATCTTTAGAAATTCCAATAACAGTTTTTTCTGGATGTTCAAAATACCAAGCCAGTTCAAAAAATGAACCAACCATTGGTTTCTCTGGAGTTATGATATCCATATTAGCTATCCCAATATGCGAAAGTAAAACCATATCATAATCTCTATGTGGAATAATAGAAACTTGCTTACTTGAATAAACATTTTTCTTATAGTCTTCTATATTTGTATTTTGAGTTAAAAGTCTTTGCGCATAATTAAAAGCACAAGGATTAAGAATTTTAAATTTTTCATTTCCTCCAAGCCATGTCTCTATCTCTTCTCGCCATGAAAATGTACGAACATCGGATGATATTTGCCCAACCAGATATACATTATAAGTTCTATCAACCTTCATTATTAAACTCCTTCTAAAATACTATCGCAGTTTTTACAATATGAACCAATAATATGTTCATGTTTGCATAAGTGAGAATAAAGTCTAAATTTTATCTTACTTTCTTTTACTAGATACCCAGAACTAACGTCATAAGTATCAGAATCCGTACAAATTATTTCTGAAATACCAGCATTAAGAATTTCAACCATACAAGGAGCACATGGAACTCCACAATTCATATACATTATAGAACCTTTAACAGCAAAACCTTCTCTAGCTGCATTTATAATACTATTTCGTTCTCCATGTCCAGCAACACACCATTCAAGACCTTGACCTGATTTAAAACCAAGAACATATCTTGGGCATCTTGCTTTTTCATTTACTAGTTCTTTGTTAAATTTTTTAGTATATTCATTTCTTAAATTTTCATCTACTTCCCACCTTTCATCACAAGTTCTAACTCCTCTTGGTGGGCCATTGTATCCTTGTGCAAATATAGCTTTATCTCTAACTAATATTGATCCTACTTTTCTTGATAGACATTTGCTATTTTCAGATACTTTTTCACAAATATCAAAATACCATTTATCCCATCTTAATTTATTTTTGTCTTTGACCGTTATTTCAGAATTCATCTATAATCTCCTTCTCCATGAAGTACATTTCTTTCTTTTCTATCAAGTAGTTTAGTAATATTCTCTTTTGCTACATCATCTAACTTAATTCCTAGAATATCAGCTAATCTAGCATGATACCAAAGACAATCTCCCATTTCTTTCTTTATTTCTTCAAGCTTCTTCTCTGTCATAACTCCATAGTCATCTCTAAAATGTTTTTTTATTTTTTCTAATAATTCTCCAGTTTCTCCACCAATTCCTAACACATAATATAACCAGGTTGGTTTTATACGATGTCGTTTACCAGTTCCAACATCTGTTACTCTAGTTTTTATTTGATATTCATTAAAATCCATACTTTCACTCCGTAGTTGCCCCTGTTTCTTCAGTAATAAAACTAATTGCTATAAATTTACAATCAGAATCTTTTAAATTATTATCAGGTTCTTTTTTGAATAGTTCTATTGCATCTGCTCTTGCTTTTTCTTCATCAATAGTATCAAAATCAAATTCCATCATTTTTTCTACTTTATAAACATGAACGTGAGTTTGTTCCATTATGCAAATTCTCCATAACCACTGTAATAATCTTCTTTTGGAATTCTAAAATTTTCCAATATTGATAAAATCATTTCTTTGGTTAGACCCAATAAAGGGGCATAAATTTTGATTGGATAACTTCCAGATATTTCAGATACCTGGTTCATTCTATAAACATATTCTTGATAACAGTCTGGAAATAAATGTTCCTTGTCTGAATAGTCAGGACCATACCAAACTTCTTTAATTCCTCTAGTTTCTGCCTCACTCAATGCTATTGCAAGAAACATAGTATTTCTTCCAGGAACATGATAAATAGAAACTCCTTGATATAATCCTTTTTCTCCAGTAGTTAATGCACTTCCTGCAGTTAAATTTTGTAGTTTCACTATCTTATAATTTATAGATTTCTTTTGTAAATATGCTTCAGCGAAATCTAGTTCTTTAATATGTAATTGTTCATAATCAATAAGAATACAAAATGGTGTTCTTTTCATAAAATCAGCTAGTAATAACATCATCATACTATCTGCACCACCACTATATAAAACTACTACATCTGGTCTTTTTACATCTTCCACACCCAACATTTCACAAATTCTCCTTTCCCTTTTTGGTAATTTGTTCCCATTTAGAAAAAAATAAACCAGAATTTATTTGGATTTTGTTCTAAATAGAAAAATTTTATACTATATATATTAATTTATGTAAATAATTGATGGAGGGTTTTGTTTTGAACCTACGTGATGAAATCTACAAAGCTAAACGTGAAGGAGATTTAGTATTAGTCAAACGATTGCAGAAAAAATTGGAAAGAGAAAAGCAAAAGAAAAGAAACCAACCACCATCAAAGAAAGGAGCAATTGTGATTTCTAGTATTCTAGTAATTGGTATTGGAGTACTAGTAGTCACTGCTCTATATAGAGAAAAAAAGAAAGAGGAAGAACAAGAGCAGGATGGGGATATTCTTTAATCCAGAAAGAAAGGGGGTATAAATTATGCCTAGTATTGACGCAAAGGAGTTTCTAGCAGAAGGTAAAACCAGCGGTATTGACTTCTTTATTGCCAATCGCAAAAAGATATTCAAACACATTATTGATTGGCAAGTAAAGGAGCAGGATCTTGTTGAAGAGAAGCGAGAGGCTCAGAAAGAGCTCAAAAGAATCAGATCTATTCCAACAGTAGGCCTCAATCAGAGAGAAAAAAAGGAACTTGAGAAGCAGAAACACCGTCTGATGGAGATCATTAGAAAGGAAGGCCCAGAAATTCCCATAGAAACTGAACAGGCAGCATTTGCTATGGAACACAAAGAACGTCTGCTTCAAATTCTAAAGGCTCAAGAGGAACTGCGAGAAAAACTGCGTGGGCCAATTGAGTCTGTTGCTGGATTTGTTTTGAGTCCAGCAAGGTGGGTGTCAGATGCGCTAGCCAATAGATGGGAGGAATTTGAAAGTGTATCTCAAGAAATAAGGAACCTCCCAAAGGTATTAGTAAACTGGATATAAGTAGACCGGCTTAGAGCTTACCGGGGAATGTGGAGGTTGAAGTAGTCAACCTCCACATTTTTTCCATATCCTAATATTTTTTTTGTTTATGGAATCAAACGATAAATCATTGTTTATTGCTTCTAAAACTTCATTCCGGAACTTCTTATTATAGTTTAAAACTTCATGCATTTTTCTAATTATGCTTGTCCAGTTCATTTCTGCAACTCCTTTAGTTTTGAAATACTTTAGAAGTCTTGTTTCTTCATGAATAAGTAGTGGAGTTCCAGACATTAAAATTTCTGTAGAAACTCTTGGGCATCCATCTAGTCTGTTACTTAAATTCATTCCAATTTTGCTTTTATTTAAATATTCATTCAGTTTCTTTCTATCAACTGGGCCAGCAAAAGTTATGTTTCTAATATTATGTTTCTCGCATAGTTTCTTTCCAACTTCTGGTTTATTCCCGCAGTGGATAATCTTTAGAGACCTCAGATAGTCACAGTTAGACATAGTCTCAATAAATTTTTGCTGACCTTTATAAGAAAGTTGCTCAAAATTACATGGCCAACAAACTTCATATTCTCGGCCAGTATTGAGAGGTTTAAAAATATATGGAGATGCTGTTTTATAGAATGGAATATAACTGACTTTTGGTGTGAAATCTCTCTCATCTTCAAGAAGGATTCTATCATACTTACCACCCCATTGAGGAAAGATCCTTTTTCCTGCTCCAAGATATAGTTTCAAACCAAAGTGTTCTGGTTTCATTCTGGTTACATCATCATACTCTCTAAATCCCCCTCTAAAGAAAGATATATCTGGTTTCTCATATTGGAATGTTTCTGATAAATTATTGACCCATTTTTGAATATATTGTTTATTTCCGACGTTAAATATAATATCATCAATTTTTGACTTAGTTAGTCTCCAAATTATTACTTGGTCAAAGAAGTCATTCTCTAACAACCACAAAGGAAGTACGAGATAGTAGTCATGACAATTTTCTTTGAATGTTTCAAGATCTTTATATTTATGATAGTATTCTAAATGTGTAAGATTAGTTCTAAATAACCAGAAGCTTCGCATTTATATCCTCATTACATTATTCCGGAAACACTACTCCATATTTTCAATACCCAAGCTCTAACTTGATCTGCATATGGAATTGGCAAAAATACCCCGATTACTATACCCACACAAAGCCAGAATATTGACTTCATATTAAGATCCTCCTATATCATCTCTATACTCATCTAATAATTTTTGTAGTTCCTCATCTGGGAGGTTAGCAATAACTTCTAATGTGCACTTTAGAATTTCATTAATTTGAGCAATATTAACTTGCTTCTTCTTTCCTTCTAGTTGTGCTATTTCTAAAGCTATCTCTTTAAATCCCATAATTACCTCCTAATATTTCCATGTTGGTAATTGCTCCATCCTAACATCTATCTTATTTGCCTTCTTATCAGGTCTTAATCTCATAAACGAAGGATTTGAAAATGTTATAGTTTTATCGTTATGAATGAACTCATACGAGCCACCCTTAAAAGAGTAGACCCGTCCACTCGGTTGGAAGGACCTGAAAAACTTCACCTCAATGACTAGGGTTGGCTTAACTAAGATCTCGTCGCCACGAACCGATATTTCATTTTGAGTTATATATTTGAAAAACATTTCTCTTTCTTCAAACGTAAAACCAGTCCCAACTTTTGATGTTTCTCTAAAGTTTCCATCTTTATCAATAAAGGCAGTAAGTAAATATGGAATCTGATTTTTAGTCCATGCTTTCATATTTTTGTTACCACCACCAATAATAACAACATCTGCTGTATTAAAGAATTTAATCTTATAGTTTCTGCCTTTAATATCTCTGGCAACAACACCATCCGTACCTTGTTTGTTTTGAATATTTAAGAAGAACATCCTAAACCGGCTCATATCTCCAGTAATGCTTAATGGAACTCTAATATGAGATAAAGCTTTTGTATGACGTAATAGAAAGCTATATGCTCCTTTAAAACCAGGTTTTGTATTGTTTAAGGAATATATATCATATGGATAATGATAAATAAGATCTTTATTCTTTTCAGCATAAGATGTTTTAACAACACTTTGAGTCATAGGAAATGGAAAAATAACTCCATTTTTTTGTCCAACTAATTCGCCTGCTATAATAGCTTCATCTAATCCAATATTTGAAAAAAGAGCTTTATATTCAGATAGAACAGGAAGGTCTCTAATTTCTCTACCTGTAGTTGTTTGAAAAAAGATATCTTTCTTGTTATAAATAAGCATTCCAAGCATTCCATCAATTTTTTCAAGGAACATAATATTCTTTATATCATCGAATAAAGTTACAAAATCCTCATATGTAACTTGATTAAAATTAACTTCATTTTTCCATTTTAAAGCAAAATTTTCCATTTAACCCTCTTTAACCTAAATATCCAGAATATGCTTCATAATAGATTCCTTCTGGATCTGCTTCTTCCGAACCTTCCGAATCTATCTCTTTCTTAAAATCTTCATCATAAAATGTAACGCTATTTCCATCAACAGATTTCCAAAATGTATACTTTAAGGCATTATCTAAATCTTCTTTGTTTGGAGTCTTCCCTTTCCTAACATCATCATAAAATCTTGTTGTTGATTTAAGAAAATTCAAAAGTTTCTTCTGATCAAAAGGATGTCCAACAATATCGAACGCAAGTGAGTCATTATAGAAATAATATGGAAATCTAGAAAGCTTTCTAGTTATACTTGATAAAAATAGCTTAACAGATTCGGAAAAAAATCTCTGATCCTTAAATGGATTTGTTTTAGACGCAGACCATCTAATAAAATTAGATAATAATTCTGATCTAGTAGTTTGGTAACCAACCCATTCTTCTTCTCTACTTGGATAAATTACTTCTAAACTTGGAATAATATCTTTAGATTCAAACAAAGCATTTATAAAAATTGTTCTTCCTGGTGAAATATCAGCGTCCAAACCAGTAAGTAATTCTTTTAATCCTGTAAGATATACCACTTCTTGTTTTTGTTTAAAATTTACTTTAGTCCCATAAACACACTGATGCCAACCCATTATTTTATCCTCGCTTCTCTTGGATTAAATTTCATCAAATCATTATATTCTACTTTCATACATCTCAACCCAATTATTGATAATGAATGAAGAGTTATATAGTTACATCTTAAACAGTTTCTTCCTAAATCAAGATTAGGAATTCCTGCTCTTCTTTTTCCACCAACTGTATAAACTTTTGATAATATAGATCCTCTTAGAAACTTTTCTAATAAAAACTTAATAACATCTGTTTTCATTTTTTTATTAAAATGACAAACTACATGAAATGATCCTTTTCCAGTAAATCTAATAGTAGCATTTGTAACTACAGGCATTTTTTCCATTACATAATCATATACATCTCTAGTTACTTTTCGTGCCCATTTAAAACCATCATATGGATCAATGTCAACATCTATAATTCCAAAATCTTCATATATTCTCATACCTGAATGAATACTAACAGTTCTGCCTGTTATTAAACTATCATAATTAGACTTATTTAATGTTAAATATTCTTCCTTTGCTTTTCTTCGAACAATTGGTTTATTTATATCTGTCATTATCCAAAATGTCATTTCTCTACCTAAAACTTCACGTAATAGATTTAGTTTCACTTGTTGATAATAATTCCAAATATCTATTTCTTTCAATCCTTTAGGATAGAAAGGATTTTGAATTATAATAGTATCTGGATGTTCAGGATAGCTCATTTAAAACCTCCAAATCAGTTATGTATATTTGTTCTTGCTATATATATTAATTACTAGATGAAAGCCATGATTCCCGGCTTGAATCTCTTGAAGTACGTTCACCCTCGCCTGCCAAGGCTGGCCAGAAGAGTTTGGTGGGTTAAAGGTACTGGCACTACCTGGGTGAACTGAAAATAAACAGCTGAAAAGCTGAAGATATATTCTAAGAAAGGAGGTACTACAGAATGTCTGAGGACGGTTATAGAGACCAGGATAATACCTCGGATTATGAGGGTGATTATTGTGATACTCACCCAGATGAGACCGAGCAAGAATTCTGGGATCACGAAGACTATGACGATGACTAATCGTTAGAAGTCTTCTATTTCCTAACTCAGCAAACTATCTGGTAGTAAATCTAGCTGAGTTTTTTTATCCAGATATTATCTCTTCATGGTCTGGTTCTTCATATGTTGTTCCATGCCAAAGAGTTCCGCCAGGAACATATATTAGCATTGAATGTTTAAACATTTTTCTTGCTTCCATTCTCCATTCTTTTTTTGGTGAAACAAGTGCTACTATAACTAAAAATCCTTGATCTTCAGCAATTGAAGCAAATGCCGCAATTCTCAAAATATGTTCTCTTCTTTCTTCATCTGTATAACCAGTTTCAAAATATTGTCTAACTTCATCACCATCTAATAAAAGAACTTTCTCCCCTAATTT
>WSSedA2C3DRAFT_1000006_pt1 | contig 39553 bp, 61 predicted proteins | sample WetSurSA2Cattail_FD_9486 | JGI IMG/M metagenome (IMG submission 9486) | reverse complement strand
ATCGAGCTAATGAATACACCTATAGCAGTAATTACACCGCCGATAATTAAAATAATAGGACCCAAAGCAGCAGCAACTAAAGCGACAACAATTATTATTTTCCGCGCATTTTCGTCTAAAGCTTTAAATTTATCAACTAAACCACTAATAAATTCAATTGCTTTTAAAGCATATGGTAACAACATTTGACCAAATGCCAAACTTATTTCGCTTAATTTTCCTTGTACAATTCTTAATTGATTTGCAAAACCCCCAGATGTACGCTCAAAATCACCCTGTGCATCTGCTGTTTGTTTCATCAAATAATTATATCTCAGTTGAGTTTTTTCACTTGCTGTCATTTCTTTCCATGGTTTTTTGATACCTTTAGCAAGTGCGTAAGCTTCTAAATTAGCAACACTCATATCTATACCAAGTGCTTTCAATGGTTCAGTTTCACCAGCTATACCACTTCTAATTTTTTCCCACACTTCGTCATGTGATAAATTATAAAATGAACTCATATCACCAGTTAATTCTACTAGTCGTTGAGACATATTTTTAGATGCATCAGCACTTACACCACTTGATTTAAGCATAGCACCCATCGAACCGACATATTTTTGACTTTCCAATTGTACTAAACCGTATTTATCCGCTAATGTCTTACTCCATGCTATAACTTCAGCACCTGATTTACCAAACGTAGTATTTACTACATTAGCAACCTCTTCTAAATCACTTGCTAACATAACCGATGATTGAGCAAGACCAATAATTGGTTTAGTGACTTTGTCAATTAAAGAACTCCCAAAATTACTAATGTTATTACCAGCGTTTTGCATTGAAAAACCAATGCTATTTATTTGATTCCCTACAGCTTCAGCACCTTCTAAAGAAATTGTACCGATTAATTCAAATATATTCATTTAGTTCACCCTTTCTACCAGGGTTTTTATGTGGTCATTCATATTCATACAATTATGTGGTATTTCTACTACCCTATAATTTAAACCTTCATATAAAATTATGTCATTTTTTTGTAATTCGAAATCATCACAATAAAATTTATAATATGTTTTTAATTGTAATTTACCATTAATCATTATTTCACCTGATTTTTTAGAACCTAGATAACCATTTATTGGTGTAGAAACATAAGTGTTATTTTGAACTTCATATTTAACATTTTGTGTACTTCCCAACGATCTCCACCGTTTACAAGCAATATAAGCACTTTCAAACATCTTCACCACTCCATTCCTGATAAAATGGTTTTCTAAATTGGTTAAGCCCACTAATTAATAATTTCGGATAACCTAACACTAAATCATTTTCATTAGTGTAACTATAATCATCTAATTTCTCTGATTTAAATAATGGTACAATCTTTTTTAATTGAAATTGGATCATCCTGCTTACAACTAATTGCAAAGCGACTGGATATTTAACTTTATAAATACAATAAAATTTTCCAGCGTTTTCATCAAATACACTATCTATCGGATTTAATGTGAAATATTCCGCATCAATTGCATCAATAGTAAATGTCTGGTTATTATGTGCGGTATCATATACCCGAATAGAATCACCAGCAATTAAATCATAACTTAAATTATCCTGTAATGTATTCCTAATTTTACCAGTTGAACTAATAAAACTTAATGTATTTTTATGTAAATAATTTTTAAACCTGAAATCTATATCTAAAAAATCATCATTACAGTAATGACAAACAGTTTGTTCAACAAGTGGTATAAGTACATCAATTAATGTGTCATAAGTAGTTGTAGTTATCTGTAATAATGATTTTAACCTAGTTCTTGTGATTATCATAAAATCACCTCATTAACTATATTATTAATTTTTTCTTTTTGTTCAATCTCATTTATTTTATTTTCTAAATTTTTAGCCCGTTTTATAATTTCTTCAGATTTATTTATTTTTTCTTTATCTGAATAATTATTTAAATGATTATCAATTGTAGTTTCTTTTATCATTTCTTTTTTATAATTTTCAAAAGTTATTTCTTTTCTTGAAATAATATACGAAGCCCACAACCGATCATCTAATATTTGCTTTTCTTGATCTTCAATCCTCTTTATACATTCCACATATAAATTATAACCTTTATCAAATTCACTATTCACCACATATTCAGCATATGTAAAATCATGGTAAATATACATTATTGGTTCAATATATTCTCTTTGGCTAAAAAATTTAGTTTTCTATTACCCATTGCCTTTTTTAATTTTTGGACAATGCCAGATTCAATCAATTCATCAATTATTATAATCAATTCATCTTCATCAATATCAAGAGCTTCTTCAACACTGATATTTTTATATGATGCTGCAAATTCATAAATTAAAGGCTCACAATCTTCATTATTCAGAATATACAACAACATACTAATACCCATTTCTTGTTTGTCTTTTTCTTTGAATATTTCCTTAAATTCTTCCTTTACTAATTTTGACAAAATATTTTTTATCATAAATACATGTTTTAATTTTAAATTTTTCATTCAATACACCCTTTCTATTCATCCGGATTATTTAAAATTCCTATTTGTACTAGACTAATTACAATTAATCCGGCAATCTTTGTTGCTGTATCTGCTTTTATAACATCAATAACACCCAATAATGTAAGTATAGTTATAATGTTACCAATAGTTGAAAGTATAACAACTTTATTTTTTAACCTGGTTAAAATTTTATTCATTCAAAACACCCTCTCTATTAATCACCCATTTTATTATACTCATTGTTAATACTAATTTTACAATTTATATATTTCATAAATTCATTATAATTATGATTTAATAAATTATATTTTGCTCTTAATGTATTATAATTTATATTTACAACTTTAGATAATTCCCTCATTGTATAAAGTTTATTATTATATTTGATAAAATTACAATCTCTTCTTTTTTCTTGTTGTTTATTAATTGTTATAAATTGACAATTACTTGGTTTATAATCTCCATCTGGTTTAATGCGGTCTATTGTTAAATTATCTTTGTAACCATTATCATTAGCCCAATCATGGAATTTTACAAAATCATTTAACCAGTCATCACAAATCTTTACATTTTTAGCACCATAATATTTATAATCATCATTATTTATATTGTAACATCGTGCTTTCATATCATGATAAATTTTATATAATCGTGTTTTAGATAAACCATGTGTTATATTTTTTTCAGTTCTTAATTTTTTTCTTAAACACCCACATGAATTAGTATTAATTCCAAATTTATATTTATCTACAACAACCTTTTTACCACAACTACACACACAATTATAATAAATCCTAGTCCTACCATTTTTCACAATTCTAAATTCATTAATTATTTTTAATTGATTCATAACATCACCTCTATATGATATTATATCAATCGACTAAAAGTATGTCAAATTTCGTAATCACGAATTTCAAATGGAGGTGTAGTAGGAGTTGCATAAGCATAATGCCCACTATATTGCAATTGACCAACTACACTAGCTTTTTCCTTAAAGTCTAATTCAATGTCACCATCCATCAAAGCATTTTTAACTATTATTTTTAAAGCTTTTCCGTCAAAGGCTTGCCCTATAAAAGCAACATTTGTTAAAACGTCTTCAGCTTCGACATTTAAATCAAATGTTATTTTTTGATATGTAGTCATGTCTGTAACTGTTATCGGTATACCATATCCAAGCGTATTATAATTAAGCTTTAAACAATTGACAATTAATCTTGGTATAAATATTTCAACCCTTTTAAGTCCTTTTGTCGGTCCGTATTTACCATCGTATTTAATATCAATAATTTTCTTTTCAATCTTAAATTGACTACCTCCATCAGTAGCCCCCAAAATTGTGTTATCAGTCCCATAATTAATATATACAACACCTTCACCAAGTTTAATATCATTTGCTAATGGGACTACCGGGGTAACAACACCATTTGCCATTTAAATCCCTCCTTTACATATGAATTATACATAATCCCTTATTTCCATTGGTGTCTCTGTAGGTGTGGACCTATCAAAATGTGCTATTAATTCTACAGAGTTAACTATGTTATCTTTTTCTTTTAAAGCTAAATCTAATTCCTCATTGTGAGCGACATTATAAAGAATTACAATAAATTGTTTACCGTCCATTTTAGTCCCAACTAAAGCAATATTATTATAATAATCAGTATCTACAATTTCCAAATCACCAACTATTAATTTATAATCCCCTGCATCTGTCATACTAAAATTGGCAGCCCCATTTAATGGGACAATTGTTCCTTTAGTTTGTGCCTGAACTAATGTGAGATCATCTACATAAAACGAAAGTGATCCAGATGGCGCACCGTTTAATTCAAATGAAACACCTGTTATGGCCGTCCAATCTGTACATGTTCCATTTTCTGTAAATGAACTCTTTGCAATTTTGAAAACATTCCACCCATTGACTGTAAAAGTCGCTTTGGCTATTGCATATGACCAATAATTTGTTTTAGTTAATTCTGCATCTTTATGAAATAATACTTTTATTCCAGTACCTAATTTCCCAGCATTTGTAGTATCGATATAAATTGCAAAACAAATGTAATCCGATGTAGAACTAACTTCACTGTTATCAAATACAGCTAAATTTTTTGACGATGCAAAAGGGTTATGTATACCATAAACAGTAGTGTCAGCTATACATTTAGCCGATTGATTACCTTCTAATACTATAGTGGTTTCAGCTGCATAAGTTCCCCCACCTTCAGCCCAATCTTTAGATTGCCATGTATCAGTTGACTCACAATTCGATATGATCTTTTTATTTTCATATTTTAAAGTTAACATTTCAGCAGTAAATTTACTGATAAATTCGGTAATTCTTCTTAATGGTACTCCATTGCTGTCAAGTTGATGACCATAAGCACCATCAAATTTTACATTTTCAAATTTTCTCATAACGTTAACTTTTACACCACCAGATAAAGCACCTAATTCAAATTCATCCGGCATATCGAAATTTGCAATTAATTTAGCGTCCCCCAAAATTACGTCTTCTACATTTGGGACTGTAGGAGTAACAACGCCAGTTGCCATTTAAAATCCCTCCTTTTAATAATGTTCTATCATGTATCTTTGATAATAATGATATACTCCAAATTCCGGATCAGGTATTTCACCATCATATTGACAATATGATTTAAAACAACCTTCACTTTCTGATTGGTAACCACCGTGTAAAGTCGCTTTAACAGCAGCAGCAGCAGCCAGAACGATATCACTATTTATACTATCATATTCAGATACACTAAAATAATCTATTTCAAGTATATTTTGCGTTTTAATTAATGTGTTATCACCATCATATGTGGGATATTTAATGATGATATAATTTACATCCGTGTCCGATACATCCCCACGATTAGAGAATACTTTAATTGACACTGCATTATCTATTCTTTTTCCTACATATTCTTTAAGTTTGCCAAAAGTCAATTAACTCATCCCCCTTTTAAAAGCATTTCCCATAATTTGTTTTATTTCTGTCAAATGATTCATAACAGCAGGTTTCATGAATGGTTGTCCTACCCATTTTCTAGTTCCGAACTCATTAAATATTGCATAAGCAACACCTTGATCATTTTCAACATCATTAATCAAAGCTAATTCATTCCTAACAATCTTAAATTTACAATGTCTTTGTAATCTTAATGTCCTTTTAGCGCAATAGGTTTGCATTTTATCCACACAAAAACTACCAACATTTTCTAAAGCATTAGTTTGATTAGCATTTAATTGACTCATAAATTTTCCGGACCTGTTTACAAATCTAACCATTATTAATCACCACATCACATCATACTATTTCTAAATAAATTTGATTCATTACTTTTGAGTATTCTTCCATTGAAAAATACCCTTTTGCCCGTTCACTTATTTTATCCCTATATATCAAACCATTATCATGGTCTTGTTTAAACTTCAAAAATATTTCCAAAACATTATCAGGTGCCGGGTAATATGTGTAATAATTTGCTATTTGTGTTAAAGCCCCGGTTTCCTGCATAACAGGACATCCACACAACATAGCTTCACCTACAACCCGATTAACTATCCGATTAGGACACATTATTAAATCAGCTGCCCGGTAAATGTGATCCATATTTGTAACTCTTCCATATACATCACCTAACGCCCCTAATTCCCTTAAAGAATTAAAAATAGTTTCCCAACAATGTTTGATAGGTTCTTCAACTGCAAAGAAGTGAAACTTAACCCCCTTCACTTCCCTTGCAATTTTTAAACAAGCAATCGCAGTTTCAAACATGTTAATATCTTCCCGAATCGAGTCACATATTACAATATTGTAATCACCTTTGTTTGTAAATTGATAGGTTTCGCCTGTAGGTTGAAACCTATCACAATCTATAACCGGGTATTTCAAAACAAGGTCTTTTTTAAAAAATAAATGTCTCCAATAATCATAATATGTATCCCAAAAATATAGCATTTTCTTAGTTCGTGGCCATTGAGCAATATACTCATATAATGAATAACTACCACCATTACCCTTTTCTTCAGGACGAAAACAATCAAGCGGTTTTCCATGAACTACACATATGACCGGAGCTTGTGTTTTTACTAACCATCTATCATTAATACCTGTATGCATAATTACAATATCAGCATCCATTAAAATATCAGGATGAACGGTTGTTATTTTAAAACCGTTCCTATCATCAGTTTGACTGATTTGACCTTCAAAAGTTTCATTTCCATTACTACCCCCACCGTCAACCGTATAAACTTCATGACCTCCAAATATCGTATCAGCTTTCATCATATCCCTAGATGCTTCATATAATCCGCACCTATTTGGTGCATATGTAGTTATATGTACTATTTTCATTCAAATATATCTCCTTATTATTAAGTCGTTACTTTACTATCTACTACTACCAATAAGCTATTTATAGCAACTAAAGCAGTAGATAACACTGCAACTTTACTATTGACCGCTGAAATAGCTGTTGAATTATCAACAATTTTACTATCAGCAGTAGCTAAAGCAGTCGAAACTACAGTTATTTTACTATCAGCAGTACCTATAGCTGTAGAATTATTAACTATTTTACTATCAGCAGTAGCTACAGCAGTCGAAATTATAGCTATTTTACTATCAGTTACAACATGTGCTGAAACAACCTTACTATCAGCCGTTGCTACAGCTGTCGAAACTACAGTTATTCTACTATCAGTTACAACATGTGCTGAAACAACCTTACTATCAGCAGTTGCAACCGCTGTCGAAACTGTCCCGACTCTTGTCGCAGTCGAATCAACCTTACTATCAGCAGTAGCTACGGCTGTAGAAAGCACAGCTATTTTACTATCAGTTACAACATGTGCTGAAATAACCTTACTATCAGCAGTAGCTACGGCTGTAGAAAGCACAGCTATTTTACTATTAGCGGTTGAAATAGCCGTTGAATTATCAACTATTTTACTATCAGCAGTTGAAACTCGTAAACCAGTACTATCTACAGCAGTCGCCACGTCTGCCACCGCAGTGGCAGCACTTTCCATTGTACTAGCAGCTGCAACCATGCTAGATGTAGCCGTAGATTGATCAGCTACTAAAGTCGATAATGTCCCGGTGGCTGTATCAATGTCACTTGCAGCCGAATTGATTACTGCCAACCTTGATTCAATTGCTGACAGTCTATCAGTTAAAACACCCATTTGCGCACCTCCTATAAAGTTTTAATTGTTCTAAATACAAAAAGTTTTAATTTTTTTAATCTATTTATTAAATTCCGGTTGTTTTTCTATGAATATATATTCCATTTTTCTTATTTTTCGGAATAAACAAATCATGGTAACACCTGATCGCTGCCCTCCATGCATCTTTTGTTTGATGTGATTGAGGATTAATCAATTTAGGGATCAAATGTTTAACGATTGCAATTATTGATTCCCTTCTAACAATTGCAAAGTTAATATAATGCCCACCTACAGCATAACCATTTGTTGCTGAAAATGTTGGGACGGTGCTAAATCTTGATTTTGGCATTTTATAAATTGGCATATTATCAAAACTTGTAACATTTCGATTAATATCCGTTCCAGGTGCTGTAACCAACCTAGCGTTAACATCCGTACCACCATTTTTAATCAAATTATACATTCCATTAGACAAGAATAATAACCTACCTTCTTCAGGTACTTCATTATCGTCCATTGTTTCACTTGCTGTATCTATAGCTGAAACAAGACCTGAACCGGTTGTTAAATCAGCATTTGCATCAGCAGCAGCCTTAATATTATACATTTTATACCATCTGTAGGCATCTATTTCAGGTACTACAGATTGTCTATAAAATTCAGATGCTAATTCAGCTGCCGTTGTTTGTGCTTCAACTTCATCCATCAAATATTCAATAAAGTTCGTTACACTTTACCCGTTCTTTTATGAACTGCTATATATTTCTATATAGTTTGGACTATATCATCATCCTAACTTCTTAGGAGTAACCATTTCGAATTCACTTGAATCCTACGTACCATGTACTAGTCTCTGAACATTTTAATTAATATATTTCCATCTATATTTATAACAAATTTTTCGTTTCCCCCTTGCCACCGCTCGTATACATTGTGCTAAAATATTTATTTTTTTCTTATTTGCAAAATGTTTATTATTTAACCATTCAGCAGCCTTAAAACTGGATTCAAATATCATTTGATATTCAATACATTTTACTTTTTTAGTTTTGATTTTATTTAATGTATATGTTGCATGTAGCATTTGTTCATGTGGGGTATACCATTCTAAATTATAAACTCTATTATCAAGTTTATTTCCATTTTTATGATTAATTGTAAATTTATTTTCTTCGTTTTTTATAAATGTTTCACTAACTAATCTATGGACCATTTTATTAAAAGCTTTGTGATTAGTATCAGGTTTATATAAAACAACATTTAAATAACCATTTTTATTAATATGTTGTTTAATAATTTTTTCAACAACTAATCTATTTTGTTTACCAAATTTCACAACTCTATTTAAACTTTTAATTCGTCCTAAATTACTAACTTGATAACATCCTTCAAAATCTTTAATATCTTTCCAAATTTCCACAATTTTACTCCTTGTAAAATCTATTATATTAATTAAATTTGCTGCTGATTACCATATCTTATAGACTTAGGTTTCCAGCAATTAGATAAACTCTAATATATGTTACCATATATAACGCCATGGTTTAATTTATAGCGTCAAAATCAAACATTTTACCACGATCCATAGCAAATGTATGTGATTCCCAATTTACTTCAGCAGTAGTATCATCATAACCGTTTGCTCTCGAATAAGTTGCCAAACCTTCGGCTATAGCTAAACTCCTAGTATATATTACTTTAGGATTTCTTTCATCAGGTCTAACAGCATCCGCGTTTGCTTCTAAAACACTTGTCATAGCCATTTTTTTATACACTAAATCAAGTAATTGCAAATATGCAGCAGTGTATTCCATTGACATTTAAATCACTCCTTTATTTTTATTAACCACTAACTAAGTGGTCAAATTTTCCAGTCCAATCCATTCCCTCACCATTATCATTATTATCATTGTTATTCTGGTTTGGGCTTGTTGGTTTAGTTTTAGTTTTAGTTTGCTTAATTGTAAACATGTCAGTGTAATCAGTTTTTAAACCTTTCAACACATCACCCCAACCAACTAAATTATCACCATCTAAACTTATTTTTTCTAAGTCCACATTTTTTAATAATAATGCTGGATATTTTGCCCCTTCTTTAAGCAATTCATTTTCAAGTTTAAATCTTTTAGTAATATTAACCAGTTCTTTATCTTTATTTGACAATTTTTCGGTATATTCGGTATTCAACGTGTCATATTTTCCTTTTAAATCAGCATTTTCACCGATAAGTTTTTCAGTATCTTTTATTTTAGCTTCATAAGTTTCATTTTTTGACACCGCTGTTTTATACTTGTCATTGACTTCATTGAACCGGGATTTTGGTATGTAACCGTCTAAAAAATCAAATTCATTTGCTTTTAATCCAGTTGCTAATATTTGGTTGTAAAGTTCCTCACCGATTTTTGCTTTTATTCTTTCTGACATTTCATTTCTCCATTCTCATTTTACCGTGTTTAGTCACGAAATTTTATTATAATTTAACGTCTTTCGACGATTTTATGTATTGTTATTGTTATTATTGTTCGTATCATTAATTTTGTCGTTAATATTATTATTAAACAATTTACTTTGATTTTCAATGTTTTTCGCTGTCTCGTCTTCAATTAATTTCATTTCTTTTTTAACGTCCGTAACATATGGATGTATACTCAATGCTGTCTCTAATGATGTTAAATCCTTTGATGCTACTGCATCGGCAATAGCTTCGGATTTATTAAATATCATTGACCGGTTTAACTCAATTTTTGAATCTAACGAAATATTATAAAATTTATTAAAACATTTAATAAAATCTTGATAAAATAATTTTAATTGTTTTTCACATGCATTTGATTTCATATCTAAACCACTATATCTACTTTCAATTACTACATTGGTAATATTTCCATCCCCTATTTTATGTGGATCAAAACCCTCACCAATAAAGAAAATTGCATCTTTCAAAGTCTCTAGTATCAATGCTCTTGCTTCTACAGGTATTTCAATATTCATATAATCAATATCGCCATCATTAGGAATACCAACACCCTTGTATATTTTCATTTGGCGCATAGCTTCTTGAATTGCTTTTGAATCTCCGGTAAATCCTTTAAATTTTGCAATAGCTTCTTGGAATTTATCAATGTTATCAATCAAACCTGAACTAATATTTGAATACATGACTATCAAACATTCAATATCTTCAATATCACTAAGCCGTTCCCTATTATTCCACATCGGAATAAATGGGATGAAAGGAAAATTTTTGTCATTTTCTTCTAATATTTCACCTTGATAACTTATTTCTTCGGTATAATGTTTATTAAAAACATTATCTGATATTTTATCTTTCTTTAATTTCATAGTGGTAACACCATTTTTGTCCCAATTTTCAATATAAATTGTATCTTTATCAATATAATAATACCTGATAATTTCAATTATATATTTATTATATTTGTCATAAATTGGTATTATTTCATTAAATGATACAACCACCCAATCAAGCTTATTTTCAGTGTTAACAAAAAAATGCAACCATGAAACACTGTCTATACTAGTATTTAATACTAATTCTTCCAACATAGTTGTTAATACTATATCAGTAAAATATTGATTTTTAGTTATAGTTGTATCTTTAGCCAACATATAATTTATTTTCTGTTTAATTAATATTTTAAACCAATTAAAATATATATTTGTACCATCATTGATCTTTATCGTTTTTATTTCGTTATTAGAATCGACAATATCTTTTAATTCTGATTTTTTAGAAATAGAACCTTTTTTATTATAATATTTTCGACCTAACATTTTTGATTTTTTCTCAATATCTTTTTTAATGAGTTCTATTAATTGATTCTCATTCAATTTTTACACCTCCTAATAATATACGTGTCGTTATTTAACCCAAGTCCATTGTTTACTCTGAATAATATCTTCTAAAGCATACCTTACACTTGCCGATCCATCCGGTTCTTGTGGGTATTCTTTTATTATTTTACCATTTTTATCTTTCTTAAATTCATATAATAAAAAATCTTCGGCAATGTTTGGAGTCCTTCTTTTATCAATAATAATTTTAGCCCTGTCAGCTAACCACTTTATACCTTGCTCTTTACTTCCTTTACCTTTATGGGTTTTTATTAAATTAAGTCCCAATATTGATAACTCATTAATTAAATTAGGGTTTTCATTATCCGCTCTAATTGGGAATCTACCAGCCATATCTAATATATAACCGGCTAAAGTTTGATTAGTTAGTCCAGGACTGTAAACTTCTTCAGTTATATAAACCCAATCTTTTCTATCATCATAATACACTCCACTATAACATGTTGAATGAACATGTCCAAAATCTAAACCTCTTTTTAATTGAGTCATTTTTGAAAGTTCATCGTCTGTAATTGTCCTAATTTCTACATTTGGATAAATTTCAATTCCTTCCCCGACTACTTCACCCATATACATATGATTATACATTCTAGGATTAATTTCTTTTATAATTTTAGCTTTTTCCAGGAATATTTTACCCAAATATTTTTGCTGTAAATCTTCAGGTAATTGGGTATACTTTGACTCGTGTACAAATCTATCTTTCACTTTTTGTCTAATTAATTCATTAACCCAATTTGATTTTGATGGTGGTGGATTATATGTGAATAATGCTTGACCTTGGTCCGATCCAGACCTGAATAATGATTGTATTATTGATAAAACTTCTTCATAACCGAAAAATTCGGTTATTTCTTCAAAAATGGCAAATCTTAAATAACCTTTTTCAAATTTAATTCCTTTAATTTTTTCGTATTCTTTTTGGTTTGCACAACCACCAAAGATAATTGTCGATTCTCCACATGTAAACATTAAAGGTGATTCCTTTGATTCCCAATATTGTCTAACACCTAAAATATTCATTGCCCACAATACATCATTATAAATACTTTGCCTTATTGTATCTTTAACTTTTCTAAGTGCTATCATGTGGGGAATATCACCCGTTTTGATAAGCTGCATCATTTTAGCTATGGAATATAAAAAAGCGAATGAAGTTTTTAAACTACCACGGCCACCAGCAAACCAATATTCAAAATGATCATGTAATTCCAAATCCATTGTAACTTTTTTGTAACAATTTGGAAATCTTATTTGATTTGGTTTTATACTAAGTTTATTCAATTTGCTTCACCTCTTCTTTATCGAATACAAATTGAATATTTAATTTATCATCAATATTAATTTTAGAACCAACTTTTTCAAAATATCTTAATAATACACTGGCTACTTTTCCACCATGTTTCAAATAATCAATATCATGTTTCATCCGGTCACAATACCGCATTTGGTCAAATAAATAATCTAATACTTCACCAACATTACCGATTTTTGACACATTAGTTTCAAAGTCGTGTTCTAAATTAAATAATATTAAACATTTTTGTGCCCCTTCATTTATGTTTTTAAAATCTTCAATATGTCTAGACATGTAATTAAGGCCCGTGTAATGAAGTTCCCTTAATTCGTACGTTGTTAAATCTTCTAATTTTTTTTCTTTAATATATCCACCAATACCGATCATATAACAAGCAATAACATGATCTTGGTATTGTTGATAAGCATGGTAAAATTGCCTATAACTCATAATTTAACAACTTCTTTCCTTTCTTTTTTCCGACCTTCTTCAACTGATATATTTTTACAAATAAGCTTTTTTAGTTGCTGAAACGTTTTAGGTTTTTTGATCACATAATCACCCCTTTCTAATTTCAATTAGAAAGTGCTTACACCTAGCATGAAATAATTCACTGGTATTTTCACCAACCATTTGTAAAGCTTCATCCCTGGTTAATCTTTTACCTTCCCATGGCTTACATTTTTCACATGCAGTTAAATTTTTAGACACTTCGAATTCAGAATCATCTTTACTACCATCTAAAACCCCATACCTAACCAATTGATTATTAACATTGGTAAAATACATATTAGAATATGTTTCAATATTCCATTGACCATTTTTACCAGTGAAGCCATGAAATCCCCTTTCAGCAATTTCATTTAATATTTTTTGTTTCTGAATAGGATCTTTAGTATTTCTTAGTTTCGTCAAAGTCGTGTTATAATCTTTAACTGCTAATTTTTGCATGTTCATAATATCATTACGATATTTAATTATAAGATCTTTAGCCGATGAAGACAATAAGTCCCCACCGGCTTCTTTATATACATTTATTAAGTGATCTTCTTGTATCTTCATAAATGTGTCATTATTTAATTTAGCCTTAAAAGCAAATATTTTTTCTTGTTTTAAATTATTTAAGGCTAAATCAGTAACTTTGCTGTAATATTGGATAATATTGTTTAGCATATAATCCATTATTTTTCCCCTTTGACACAATTAATTATTTTATTAATAACACCATATACATTTATATTTTGATTTTGTAACTTATCAAATTCCGTAACATATGTAGTTGACCATTTTGAAACTTTATTGAGATAATTAATAACTATTTCTCGTTCCCCAATTGGTGTAGGTGTGACAGTTTCAATATAAGCCATTCCAAAATAATCGTAAATACTTTGCGCAATTGCTTTTGCAATGCTATCACGTTTAGATAAATAATCAATTACATCTACACTATTATCATGGAACATGATTTCTATAAGACAAGCAATTGCAGTTGTGTCCCTTGTTTCAGCTAAACCCTTCGTATATAATACTGTATCCGCATGAACTCCCCTGTCAGATGATACAGTTAATGGTGCTACTGCATTATATACTTTTGATGCTAATATAAACCCATTTGCACTATAAACCGGATAATTTGAGTAATAACATTCCGTACCTTTGCCACCACCTGCATTTGAATGTAAAGCAACGTGAATATCGGGTTTTTTAGAATTTGAATCATTTATTGTTGATTGTAAGGTCATACTAGCATTATTCCTATAAATACCAATATCACCTTCACCCTTATTGATATAATGTGCTACTAAGTCCGCTAATTCCTGCATATTTTTTTCTTCAGTACCATAGCTGGCAACACCTATATTTTGATCTTGTGTCGAACCACTTAAATATACTATTTTCATTCAATTATCTCCTTAATTATTATTTTAAATTTGAATAGATAATACCTAACAATGTTAACAATGATGATACTAAAACACCCATTAACCAACGAGTATTATATTTAATTGTCTCTTTAATGTCTTTTATTTGTTCAGTTGTGTCAATCTGTTTTTGCTCTAGTTTTGCGATCTTTTCAATTTGTTTACAAACTACATGTTCGCCAGCCATAAGAATATACCTCACTATTTCATTATAATAAAAGTATATCATATATAAATATGATATACTCTAAAAATTTTATTAATTTGTCGAATTTTTATTTATATATTACATCAGCTAATTTTTTACAACCTATAACCAAAAACATAAGAATAATTAATGATCCACCAATTACATATAATATATGTTCGCCTTCTCCAGTTTTTGGCAATGTATTTATTGAAGTTGGTTTTATTGTATTGCTAGGTTCAATTGATGGTTCATTGCTAGGTTCAATTGATGGTTCATTGCTAGGTTCAATTGATGGTTCGCTGCTAGGTTCAATTGATGGCTCACTGCTAGGTTCAATTGATGGTTCACTGCTAGGTTCAATTGATGGTTCACTGCTAGGTTCAATTGATGGTTCACTGCTAGGTTCAATTGATGGTTCACTGCTAGGTTCAATTGATGGTTCACTGGCAAAAGCCGATGATGACATAATTAATAATAATATTATAACTGTTATTAAAATTGTTAATTTTTTCATTTAAATAATTCCCTCTTTCTTTTAAATTTATGTGATTGATCTTATATACCAAGATCATTTACACCTTGTTCAATTATTTTTAACATATGATTAAATGTTAAATTACATGTATTTGCAAACATATGGACGGCAATTAATAAATATTTTCCTTCTAATGTTCTTGTATCAATATTTTCAAATTTTAAGCTTTCAACCTTGTTTGATAATTCACCAAGCAGTTTATCATTACAATAAACCTCTACTAATTTACTATCAGTTGAACATGGAGCGGACATTACACCATGTATATTTATACATTCAATTATTTCCCGGTTAATTATATTATAATCATATCGAGGGTCTTCGAAATCTAATTGCCCAATTTCAAAACAGGCATGGTCCTTAAATTTTTGATGACAAGTTGATACTCTAAAATCGTGTTGAATTATTATTTTACCCCAACCAATTGCTTCTTTTTTATCTGAATAAATACAATCCGAATCTTCCCAAGATCTTTGGTCAAACCTAATAAGCCATTTATCTTGATAAATTTTATCAGTTAAGTCCATTTTTATCACCCTCCAACTCTGGAAAAAATAATATCTTTTTTCTAAATCCCTTAAATTCTATTTTTCCTTTTTCACAAATATTTTTTATAATTGCTATAATTGTTATTCTCATTAATTCAATTTCTTTTACTTTTCCATCACCGTAAAATTTGCTTTGGAACATATATTCCCTTACCATTAAACAATCATAGGCAACTGTATAATAAAATTTTTCATCATCATTATCAAAATCTTTATATACTTGAGTATCAATTACTTTATTCCATAAATCTGGTAATGTTAATGCTAATTCAGCAGTAAACACTTTTTTATAATCATTTTCTTTTATACCTTCTTCACGTCTTTTTAACATTTTATCAATCATCTTTTTTCAACCCCTTCACAATATCCATTAAATCAAAGTTTTCATCAGTATTATTCAAATAGGTAATTAAAATGTCTAATTCATCTATTAAATCCGGTAAAGCTAAATCCTCATAATGATATCTTTTCCATACACCTTCATTTTTAAATTCCCAAATACCATCGTGAAATCTATTTATACTAAATCCCGTGCAAACTATTTCTTTATCATATTTTTTAATTATATTTCCGATAATAATTAACACTAATTTCCTTAAACTTGTTTTCATCAATTTAACCCGATCTTATCAGCTGCATAATTAGCATCTTGATTACTATACCCATCAAATTCCAATTGCTTAATTAAACCCACCCTTGAAAATGACATAAAACTTAAATAATTTTTTGCTGCTTTAACTGCATTTTTTTGAGATAGTGTTTCTATTGGTGTTTCTATTGGTGTTTCTATTGGTGATATTTTAATATTTGATTTAATTGCCTTGTCAGACGTGTTTTTATAATCATTACCAATTGAAGCTAATACCCCTATCACTCCCACAAAACCTATTAATCCTATAAATAAAATACAACAAGCTAATATTATTAATTTTTTCATTTATTTTCATCTCCTTTATCACCTTTTTGAAATAAAATTATACAATGTTCTTGCTTGGTCCATAACATTAATTGATTCATCATCAATTTTATCTTTAGTTAAATTACTTTTATGTGATGTAATACTAATTGAATTTTTAGTATCTGATCCATTAGTATAAGTGACCATTAAATAATTTATAGTTAAATCAGATACAATTATTTTTTCATCACCTTCACATAAAATATTTAATTTTTCTTGTAACTCTTTTTTTCTTGTAATACCACACATATCACAAGCGTTTCCAAAATAACAATCTTTACATTCTAACATATCATTTAGATTCATATTCAGTCCCTCCGTTTTTAGAAGGTTTACACCATTCACAAGGTGTGTCAAGTGTTTTACAACCACCATACAAACAATTTTTACAATCTTGATAATTCATTCAAAATCGACCTCCTACATATTCGCTTTAAAATAGCCTTTATTTTAATGTGATATTCATTTGATCTAATTATACCTTTTTGATATCTTCGTTAAAATAAAGGCTATTTTTTATTAAATCTATGTATCTATTTAAACTTTTTTAAAGTCGCTCGTCTCTTACCAAAATGGATTGTTACAATAATCCATTTTATTATTTATAAAAATATCCCATGCTATACAATAAGCATGTTCTAAATCAAATAAATTCCATTTATGTTCAATCGGATTCATGACGCAATATTTACCGTTTTTCTGTTTGGTTATAGTAATATATTCATATCTATCATCATATTCGATCTTTAATACCAGGTTACCCCTGGCATTTTCATAAAACGCTGCTTTGAAATTTTCAAAATCCTCATCTTCTTGTTTCTTAGATTCGTCTTTATAATTAAAATTATCTTCAAAATCATTTTTTTCACCATTTTGTTTATAAGCATCATGGAAACTATCCCTAAACTTATCTTTTGCCGATTTTTCAAATTTAGGTTTAATGTATTGTTCATACATCCTAATAAATAAATTTTGTAAACCCCATATTTCACTTAATTCTTGAGCTTTATTTAATGCGTTTTTTCGTTCAGTAGGATTACTATCATTATATTTTTCACTTGCTAACATTATCAAAGACCTTATTTTATTTGATCTTCTTTGATTATCTGCCATCTTGATCTCCTTTCAATACTCAATATTCAATATTCAATTATTCAATAATCAATTTAAAAAAAGGGGTGGGGAGTTTGGAAATTTCAAAACCTTCTCCCCTTATGAACAAATTGTTTATCTGTTTGTTTATGGTTATTTATTTAAATTAGGTGGGAAACCACCTAAATAAATATCTTAAAATGGTAGTTCGTCTTCTTGATTTTCTACTTCTTCAAAATCAAAATCAGCTTCAACATTAACCGCTGATTTAATCTCAATATCAGATTTACCAAGGACTTGAACACCATGTAAATAAGCTGTTATTCCCTTACCATCATTATCATAAGGAGATAATGACATTGATACACGTCCCCAATTACCATTGATATCTTCATCATTTCCGGTAAATGGTTGCTTCTTCCCATCAATTACTTTAATATCAAACATAGAACTAGCTTTAATAAAATAGTAACCTCTTGCAAATTCCGCATCTTTCCCTTTTTCTTTTTGTTCGTCTGCATATTCATCCCCATCCTTTAAAGGATTGTGATCTTTTTTTCCTAGTTTATTTTGCTTCCACATATCAAGTAGCAATGCCTTAATTTTTTGTCCTTCAGGTCCATCCTTCTTAAATAATGCGTTAACACTATAAGTCTTTTTGTTTTTCCACTCATATAATTTAGTTATATGTGGATACATTAGATATATCTTTCCAGTTACATACTTTGTCTTTTCGTTAGCCATTCAAAATTCCACCTTTCAATTTTTCAATTTTTCAATTTCTTAACTATACTTAATATGATATAGTAAATTTTACAGTATGTCAATACTTTTTGAAAAATAATTTATATAAGAATAAACCACATAATCTATGTGGTTTATTCTCTGTCAGTTAAAAATAGAACTCTCATTCTTTGGAACAATTATATTTTATAAAATGAGAATGCTTTTGTCCATGTGGGAATTTATGTGATGAAATATAAACGAAAAATTTCCAAATGACCTTCAAAAAAGTAATAGGAGAGTAATAACTTAAAATGGTAGCTATTACCTCTGAAGTCCTTGGTATTACTTGCGGTAATAGGAGGTAATAGCGGAATCGACTATAAAAACCACCCTTATATATGTTTTTTTTCTATATATATATATATCTTGTTATTATTTTTAAAGAAGAAGCTATTACCCTATAACCTTTCTACTAATAACTTGAAAGTAGTTATTACTGAGTTATTACCAAGCTATTACCAAGCTATTACCTTTTGATTGATTTTACAAATATATTCAATTAAATTACAAATCTTTGAAAAAACGAAAAGGAAATTACTCCCTGGGAGCAAATTTCCTTTTCTGGAAAAATAAATTTATTTAAGTATTTTACAATTTTCAAAATTATCATTTTCAAAATATAGTCCAAATAAAGTATTATGTACTTTACCTTTAATCTTTTTAATTCCTTTGGTTAAGTTAGGATATAATCTTATTATTTCCTTAGTAAATGTTTGTTTAGCCCATGTTTTACCGCCTTTATTCCAATCGGTGGTAAAATAATCATATAATTCGGGAATGGAGCAACAATAATTTTCATCTAAAGTACATTCATCCAAAATAAATTCTTGGATTTTATTGTTGGTTGTTTTCCAAGCTTCACGTTCTTTAGTTTCTGACTCTTTGAAATACCATTTAGTATTTCCACCATTAATCCAATTCTCATACATTTTAATTCCCTCCACTAACCAGTTTAGTAAAGTTGATCTTATTTCAGGTTTTGACCATAGTTTTTCTTTAAATCCGGATGTTTCATTATCCACCCAAGTACGGTTAAAATTAATTTTTATTATCCTGGAATAAAAACCCCCATCATCCTTCCCGGATAATTTTAAATCTTCATTTGTACAAATAATTGGTGTAGCTTCGTATTTAATTTTAATTGCCGGCATGTATTTTTGTTGGACCATCGACGAAGCTTTAGAAACTACTTTATTTATTAGTTCGATAGTTTCTTGAGGTACTAATGTGGATTTATAATCATCCTCATATAAAAGCCTTTTACCGATCAAATTATAGGTTGCAAATTTGTCCCCCAATATTTCATTTAAATCAACCGCATAAGTTAAATGTTCGCCAATTGTTTGCGCAATTAAATAAGCTAAAGTACCTTTACCGTTCCGGCCGTCTTTAGTACCTTTAAAAATAAATCCTTTCTCTAATTTCTCACCATTGATATAAATAAACCCTAAAATCTTTTTAAATAATTCAATACAATTTTCACCTTCACCAGGTTCTAATATTTCTTTAACCACATTAATTAGTTCCTGACTTTCTATTTCCGGATTATATTCCACATCTAAGCAATGGTTAAAATAAAAGTCTTTAGAATGCGCTAAAAGCTGCATTGTATTAATATCTAATACACCATTTTGACAATTTATTAATTTGTATGATTCTTGATTTTTAGTTATCCATTGCCAGTCATCTAATACACTTTTAAAATCATTTTTTTGTTTTGATGTCAGGTTTGTATCACCATCCACTTTACAATATTTCCGCATATATTGCCCAAACTCATCATTCCCTCTAACATTAGAAATAACTTCATAAAATTTCCCAGTATATTTATTAAGAATATTGGTATTTTTATCCTTAATAATTGGAGGTAGCAAATTTATAAACTTTTTGGTATAATTATCCGAAAGAGAAAAAGTCAATTCTTTATGCGCTTTGGATTCTTTCCACATCTTATTTAAATCTTTTTTCCACTTATCATGGGATAAGTGGTGTTTATCATCGACACAATCAGATTGAGAAAATGATGAAATATTAAAACCATTAACCGATATACACATTTTCATATTAGTTTTATGTGGTTTACAAACAACACAATTAAAAACTATGTAATTTTTTTCATAGTATATTTTATAATACTGAACACCTATTTTTTTAAAGTATTCTAATATTATTTTTATCCTAGCTGACTTTATGTCTTGATCATTTTCATAAAGATTATTAACCGGGTCACCATCTTTATTGCAATCAATAACGGTAACATTATTAAAAACCGATGTTTTAAAATCGGTCTTTTCAATTATGATCCAACATTCTTCAATGTTTTCACATATTACCGTACAAGTATTTTTAATATTTTCAAACTCTCTATTTACGAGGGTTTCAAAATAATTTTCATCTTGTTGCCATTTTTCAAAATCTTCATCCAATTTTATGCTTTCTATATCGTCAAAAATCAATTTGATATAGTTCATACATAAACCCCCTAAATGTCCAGTTTTTCGATGTCTTTTTTAATATCTTTCTTAATAACAATGTTTTCCTCTGATATTTCAAGTATTAAATTATTAGAATCGGTTAACCCCAATGTTTTCATCATCAAATTATCAAAATATAGATAATTACCGGCTTTCGTTTTAATTAATTTTTTTTCTAATCTAATCATATTTTACAATCTCCTTTATTTAAATTTGTATTGACACACTATAATTTTTACTATAATATAGTATACATGATATTATTATTATTATCAAGTGATATAAAAATGAATTTGAAAGGATGTGGATTAAATGAATGAATATAACCCATTAGAAAAATATGAAAATGAAAATAAAGTAAAAATTGAATGGATTCAAATTATTAATGAAGGCACTAAAAGGACAGCTATATTAAATTTACCAAATGGGTGTTTGGTAAGACATGTAACTATTTGGCCCTCAATAGCAACTGAAACAATGCAATTTGTTCCGGGTATAAATTATATAGATGGGGAATTTAAACAAATATTAACACAACAATTCCATATTGGATTTTAAATTAATTGGAGGGAATTGAAATGATGAAAATAATTGAACCAACTAAACTTGAAGATCAATATTTAAGCACGATATCGAATTGGTCAATAGATACCACATTTAAATCCGTAACTGGTTTTAGTATAGAAATATTTTTAAAGTTATATCAAAATGGGATAATAAAAGTTGACAATTATGAACTACTAAATAACATGATAAATACAAGTGGTGTAACTCACACTATTAACTTTTTTCAACGTTTTAATTCTCAACAATTTAAACCAATAAATGACAAACCTAAAAAGTCATTGATTATAAGATTCTTTGATTTTTGGCGTGGATTAGCTTGTGAAGATTATATCCCATGATGGGAAATATATTAAATTTAAAGGAGAATGTAAATTAAAATGATTCATAAATGTAAAAATTGCCAAAAACCAATTGACCGCTTCTTTATAGGGTGTAATTGTGGAATTTATGCCTGTAGTGATAAATGTGCAATTGTATTAGATATTAAATTTAGTTGGAATACTGAATTTTGGACATGTAAATTATGTAGAGATAAGGAGGAAAACAAATGAATATAACAATAAGATATAAAAAAGATGATTTAACATCCTTAAGAATGGATCTTAAATCATATGAAAAAATTAAAGATGTGATAGATAAAGAATTTGAATATGTTGGAAAAAGTTCTAGAAGCATATACTTACTAGGTAAAATGTCCGTTGGACAGTGTGAAGTATTAATATTAAAAAATTTAAATAAGTTGCCAGATAAAACTTTGAATTTAAAGTATTGCTAATTAAAAAAGCTGCTAATTAAAAAAGCTGCTAATTAAAAAAGCTGCTAATTAAAAAAAATGGAGGAATTATTGATGAAAACTGATTTTTTGAAAAATGAAATTGATATAAGTGAATTTAAACCTGAATATAATATTATTGATGTAGAATGCATAAAAGGATATTTTTCACTACAATTTAGAAACGAAAAAATGCCGTTAGCACAAGAATTTGAATGTACTAAAGATTATGATTTTTATGATTTACATCATAATGTATTGAAGAATAGTAAAAGGGCCATGTATGCATATTCACTTGATTATGATGCAGTAATGTTAAACGCATTATGTAAAATGGTAGAAAAGAAAAAAGAAAATATTAATCAATTGTTAAAGGAATTTAATGACTTTATAATTTATAAACACATAAATTACTATATCCTTAATAGGTCATTTTGGTGTGACTGTTATTTTAAATTAAAAGACCACGGTAATGAGAACCTTTGGGAATCTACTATTAAAAGATTCAAATCAATTCACCAGGATGAAAACATTCATGAATTTGTTGATAAATTTGATTATGTTTTTGGAAAAAGTCCAGTAATGAAAAATATAGTTATAAATTCAATACCTAAGATCATGTATTACTATAATATCAACCAGGACCGAACTTTAAGAATGAATATAAGTTTGAAAAAATTGCAGCTGGTTAAAGAAGGATATAATATCAAATGGGATTTTGATTTTAGTTCAGATTGGAATGAAATGACTAAAGAAGAAAAAGACGAGTTTAGGAAATACAGCTTAAATGATGTTGATTTTTTATTCAGGTTTTTTGAAAGTCATTGTTTACCAGATATTAAAAAACGCTTCTACGCTTATAAAGCTTGTAAAACAATTGATGATACTGTATGTTTACCAAATAAAGTTTTATATACTGAAAATAACACTGATTTAATAGTAGCATTACTTAAATTAGATAATCCGGTAACGATATGTGATGATTTCCAATTAGATTTTACTAAATATGTCAATACACCAAATGAAAAATTTAATACTTTTGTTAAATTTGTTGAAGATCATCAAAATACTAAAATTGACAGTGATTTAAAACAATTATATTGTGAAACATATGAAAAAGAATATATTAAAGATGATTATAACATTTTAAGTCCGGATGGTTATAGGGGTGACTTACAAATAAATTCTTTCGATGAAATAGAAATAAAAAATTTAAGGATGACCTTCGGTTTTGGCGGTTTACATGGTGCTATTGATAATTATATTGATACGGACACGGTCCACCTTGATTATACATCCCAATACCCAAGTATTATATTACAGAATGAAAAATTATTTGAAACTATAATTAATATCCCTCGATATAAAGCTATTTATAAATTACGAAATACTACATTAAAAGATGAATTAAAAACATTAAAAAGTTTAACTACTAAAAGTACACATTTATTAAAAGAAGTTGAAGATATGATTTCAGGTACTAAATTATTTTTAAATTCAGCATATGGATTAATCAATTCTAATTTTGATATACCGATATCAAATAAAAACTTAGGCCGGTTTATATGTCTTACAGGCCAAAGCTTACTCATTAATTTAGCTTATAAATTTAATGATGAAACTATACTAGGAAATGTTAACACTGACGGAATCATAGCAAAAACAAACCAGAACATAAAGGATTTATGTTCTGAAGTTGAAAACGGATTTTATACTTTAGGGGTAACTAAAATTGAAAAAATTATTCAAAAAGATGTAAATAATTATATTAAGTTTGTTGATGGTAAAATTAAAACTAAGGGATGTTTTAATATTAAGATCAAACAGCTAATTAATAAAAATGAAAAATTGGCATGTAATCTTAAAAACGCTTTAAAATTATTAGAAGGTAAAAATGCAGAAATACAACCAATTTACTTTGATAGTAAATGGTTTGATGTCCCTGAAACCGCATATTATTTTACCACACAATCACAAGGAAAACAGTTTATTAAAAAGACTGTTAAGCCTGAAATAATAGGAATGGATAATGAACCTTATTATTTCACTGATAATATAGAATTAGCTAAATATGAAATATATAAAAAATACGCACAAATAACTAAAGATAGGATATTTGATTTCCAACTTGAAAAGAAGGAAGTTATAAAATATCTTGAAATTATACTTGAAAAGGACATAGCGGACAATATTAAAATCAAAGGTAGCGTTAAACGTACTTTAGGGAAATTGTTTAAAAATCAAATCGGTTTGGTAGGTTTTAAAGGTGATCCCAAAGCTAATGTGGTTAATTGGGTTTCACCAAATAAAAATTCAATTATTAAGCCACTTATACATTACACTATGACACAAATAAAAGAGTCAACCATGTGCAATGGTTTTAGTGTCCATGATTATTTGATTATTGATATTGATATCTTTGATCATAAAAAAGGTAAAGCCAAACAAGGATGGGAAATTGTTAAACCTTATATTGCCTGGTTAAAAACCCTCAACACATTTGAATGCTGGAATAATAAAACCAAACGTTATAACCGTAAATTTATATTTCAACCATGTGATAGCTATATTTTGCCTGAAGAATACAAAGGATATATAGAAATCATCAAAAAGGCTACTGTTTGGAGTCTGGAAAATAGTGACCTGGTTTATTATAACAATGGTTTATCACCTAAAGAATTTATATAAAGAAAAGAAAGGGCGTATTAAATGATTATTAAAAAATATTATATTGGAATTGATAATGAAAAAGCTGAAGAATGTTTAATAAAAAGGTGTGCTGAAAAGGAATTTAGAAGAAAAGACAATTTTATAATTAAATGCTGCTGTCGAATAGGAACATGCATGACTAAATATATAAAAGAGAAGGAGGTGTTAAAATAAATGTCAGATAAATTTATAATCAATAATGATAAAGGTGGTCAAATTAATATAAGTGGTGGTAATAGTAAAATTAATGCAAAGCAAATTATATATAAGGATAAAGAAGAAATTATAATTAATGAAACTATAATTGATAATTCAAAAAATGAGGATGTGATTAAATGATCGAATTATATCCTTGTGGAAATAGAACACATTGCCAGGAATTAAATGGTGATCAACCTAATTGTAATACTTGCCCTCACAACCTACATCCCAAAGATATACATGATTGTAATACTTGTAAGCATAAATATGAAAAGAAAGAAGATGACAACAAATGAGTTTTGAAAGAACTTTGATGAGAAATACATTTAAAAAGAAATATGGTAATAAAAAAGTTGCTAAAGAATGGCGTAAATACAGGATTAAAGGTTTTGGATTGATTAATTATTTAAGGGAATTTAATATTACCACTAAAAGCCATTTGTCTAAACAAGATTTGTAATCAAATTGTAATTAATAAAATATATGATAAGTATGGACTTATCATATATTTTATTATATACTGTATATATTGAAAGATTGATTAATTGATTATTGAAAGGAGTGTTGAAGATGAATTGTCCAGTGTGTAAATGTATTTGTGGAGAGTTCCACGACAAAGAAGGTGTTACCTTCTTATGTAACACACCGAATTGTACTTGGGGCGGTTTAAAGGAATTAAACAAAGCAAAAGACGATAAAAACGACAAAAAGAAATAAGTTTAGAGGGGTTAACCCCTCTAAACAATATAGAAAGGAGTAATTTATGGATTGCCCAAAATGTAATACAACAATGGAAGAATCTGAATATAGCGATACATATTCTTATTATTGTCCCAAATGTGGTTTTGTAAAGATTGTTGATAAAAAGAAAGAAGGGAAATAAATGTTTAAAAATTGCCCGTTTTGTAATGAACCTTTAGAAGAAAAACTAAATGTTATAAAAACACAATTTTTTTGTAAAAATGAAGATTGCATAGGTAAAAAATCATTAAGTGATTTAGTGAAGGATAATGAAAAGGAGGAAAAAAATGATGAATAAAAATGATCCTAAATTACCAATTGATTACGATGAAGACGACTTAGATTTTATTGATGATATATTAAATGATCGATTAAAGGAGATTGACGAAGATGAAGAAGAATGATTGTATATATTGTGATACCGGGAATATTATAAATAATGTGTGTGATAATCCGGATTGTGATAGAAAAAACCGTACATTAACTGCATTTATTGAAGGTATGCAGATATTTTTAAAATATGGTTACGGTAATAATATAACACCTATCCATTGTGAACACGATGAACTAAGTATTTGTCTAAGTGGTGAAAATATGAAAGACGAAGATATTGAACGCTTAGACAAATTGGGATTTGAATATGATAAAGAAGAGGATTATTTTTATTCTTATCGTTGGGGCAGCTGTTAATTTTAATAAAAATGAAAGTTGTAAAATCAGATTGTAATTAAACTGTAATAATAAAATATATGATAAGTATTGATTTATCATATATTTTATTATATAATGTATATATTGAAAGATTGATTAACTGATTATTGAAAGGATGATTTAAAAATGACTACTAAACAAGCGGAATTAATGAAAAGTATGAATGAAGTATTAGCACAAGAATTTGACTTTGGGACTATCGGAAAGAAAAAACAATACACAGGTCAAGAAGCTTATAAATTAATTTCTTTAAACAGTGAAATATTCTATGGAATCATTGACGATGGTCAATGTACCGTTCGCCAATACAATAAATTAACTGAAATAGCTGGTAGAACTCCAAAACAACCAAGACATATGATTAGTTATTACGAAGCTAACAAATGGATTGAAAAGTATAGTAAAACAAATTAATTTTAATTTTAAAAAAGGGGAGAACAAAAATGGATAAAATTTCAATTTCAAAAAAATTACAACCAAAATATATCAAAGGTGAAACTTGTAAGATCTTAAATTATGAAAATGGTAGAGGTATTGATGTAACTTTTAAATCTAAAGAAGATTATTCTTCACAAGCTGACGGAATGGAATATTTAATGGTATTGGAACAATATTTAAATGATAGGGGAATCCAATTTGAAGCTTTTAATTACTTTGTTATGGCTAATGTAGCCAGCGTTATGTTAATAGTTAAAAGTGATTTAGAAGTGTTCAATGCTGCATATGTAGACTTCAAAGAACAACATATCGCACTAATGGAGTATTACAAAAACGAAGCTCAGAAACTTAATGAAGATATGGAAAAATCAGAAAATAATGATTATGACGTATATGAATTAGTCAATGAAGATAACCAAATTACAGAAACTTCAAATTTTAAAAATATGGATGATGCAATAGAAGCATTAAATAAAGTAGACTGGTTATTAGATGGAAATTATAGAGTGGTTAATACTGCAACTAAAGAAGAAGTTAAGATTAAAGTTAAAAATTTAAAAGTAGTTAAAGAAGAAACTCATAAAATTGAAAATGCTGAAAAATTTATTTTTGCCGGAAATGCTATTTTCACTTTAGAAAGTGAAAAAACTGGCAATAGATACACTTATAAAGTGAATAAATGTGAGGATAAAAAAGATTTCTATTTTGTTGGTTTACTAGTTGGGCCTGATAATGAATATGATTATAAATATATTGGTGTTATTGATAAAAATAACTTCAGAACAACTAAAGCCAGTAAATTAACAAATAACAGTACACCCGTTATAGCATTTAATTTTTTCCTTAAAAAAATGAATAAATTAAACGCTATACCTGAATTGAAAATATACCACATGGGTAAATGTGCGAAGTGTGGTAGACCATTAACCACACCGGAAAGTATAAAAAATGGTTTAGGTCCAATATGTATGGGTTTAATGTGAGGGGTTTAACCCCTCTTGAAAGGAGACTATTTAATGTTTATTAGTGAATTTTTAAAAAAACGTGAAGGATTTCATTTTAAAGATGTTGATACAGGAATAAAATACAGAATTAACAAAGGTTTGCTTGAATTTCTTGATAATAATATTTGGAAAATTGATAATGATTTTGGTGAAGATGAAACTTACACTGATGAAATCATAGAAGTTATAAAAATTATAGAAGTTTTAAATGATAAGGAGGTGTAATTGATGAAAACTAACAATAAAAAAGATAATAGACAAGCCAAAGAACAAACATGTGATACATGTGCATTTCATAAAGGGCCCGACACCGAATGTAAAACATGTGTTAATTATTCAAATTGGGTTGAAGCTTAAGCTTCAACCAGAAAGGTGATAGTATGAAAAAAACAAAATTAGTACAATGTGTGCAAAATAACAATAAGGCAAGTACTTTAATGGTAACTATACCGTTAGAATGGCGTAAATTACATAATTTGAAAAAGGGAAGCTATCTTAAATTTACATATGATAATGAAAGTATAATAATTACTAAGATTGAGGTGGATTAAATGAAACCGATTATATTAAGACCTTACCAACAAGAATGTTTAGATATAATGACGGGTACAAAAGAAGGTAATTATTTAAATCAAATGGCCACGGGACTTGGAAAAACAATTATTTTTGCTGAATATTGTAATACGACTGATTATAATATTTTAATCTTAGTTCACCGGGATGAACTAATTTACCAGCCGATTAAATATATTAATGAAGATGTGGGAATAGAAAAGGCTATTAAAAAATCAAATGGTGAACGTATTGTAATTGCAAGCGTTCAAAGTTTGCATAGGAGACTTGAAAATTTTGACCCAAATAGGTTTGATGTCATTATTACCGACGAGTGTCATCACAGCTGTGCTAAATCCTATCGTAAAATATATGATTATTTCAACTTCAAAATACATTGGGGATTTACAGCTACCCCAAACAGGAATGATAATATTAGATTATCCGATATATATCAAAGGATTTTATTTGCCAGGGATTTAAAATTTGGCATTGAAAATAAATTTTTATCTGATATTAAATGTTATAGGACATATATTAATTATGATCTTTCAAAAATTGAGTCAGATAGTGAAGATTATAAAATTAACGCCTTAAATCAGGCAGTTAACACCAATGAGAATACTTTGGCAATTGCTAAAGTATACGAAGATATGGCAGTTGGAAAAACTTTGATTTTTGGTGTAACGGTCGATCATTGTAAATCATTACAACAAGAAATCCCAAATAGTATTGTAATAGACCATAAAACAAAATACCGGGAAAAACATATTGAAAGATTTAAAAATGGTGATATTAATTGTTTAATTAATTGTGGTATTTTTACAGAGGGTACGGATTTACCAATGATCGAAACTATTATTATTGCAAGACCGACAAAAAACGTTGCTTTGTATACTCAAATGGTTGGTCGTGGGACTAGACTTTGCAAAGATAAAACACATTTAACATTAATTGATTGTGTTGGGGTTTCAAATTATGATCTTTGTACCGCTCCAACATTATTGGGATTAAAATTCAATGATAAAGAAACATCCAGATCTAAGAAGTTAGAAGGTAATTTATTTGATCTTCCTGGAAAGATTGAAAAATATGTTGATAAACCGGATATTTGGCGTTATCAATATAAAGAAATCAATATATGGGCAAAATCAAAGCAATTAAATTTAAGGGGTATAAACTTCTTTAAAATGCCAGATGGATCATTAATATTAAGTTTTCCAGGTTTTAAAATAGCTATTGAACCAATTGACAATTTAAATTGTACTATTTATAAGGGTAAACGTGTTTTTGCTCAAAAATTGATTGACCGCTTATATAAATATCTTTTAGAAACACACATGGATAAAAGATATTTGTGGGATTTTGAAAGTGTGAAAAAGTGGGATAAGATACCAGCCACCGAAAAACAAATTGATTACATTAAAAAATATTTGCATGATTATGATTGTAAAAACTTAACTAAATTACAAGCAAATCAAATATTAAGCCGATTATTTAATAAGTAAAATAATGTAAAACTTCTGCAGGGTATTTTTCCTAAAATATGGAAGGGTGATGAAATGAAAATAGAATACATTGATTATTTAGATGCATTGATAGGGTTGAAAGTTGGGGTAAATGCAAAATCTCATGACAATACAATGTTTGGAAAATTAGAAAAAATAGTTATGTGCGATGATAAATTAACCGGAATAATTCTTGATAAATGGGGATTTATTCATATAGACACAATCTATAGAATAAATAAATGGAAAGGATAATGAAATGATAATTAAAAAATATTATACCGCTGCATTCAATGGAACAAGTAAAGAATGCTTAATGAAAAGATGTCCTGAAAAGGAATTTAAAAGAAAAAATAATTTTGTAATTAAATGTTGTAATAAAATTGGTAGCTGTACCACAATATATTTAAGTGAAAAGAAAGGATTAATTAAATGAAAAATTATGATCCGTTAGATGGTGAATGGCATGAAATTAAAGATACTATTAAAGGAAGGTGATTAAATGTTTATAAAATATGAAATTGATGAAGACGATAGCCATAAAATGTCTATTGTTCAATGTGGTATTAGTGCTTATGGTATTACCAAGGAAATATGTTTTAATAATTTAAATGACATCATAACACATCATATGTGTGAGTTACACCAAGTATTGCATACTAATTTAGATAAAATAAGACTTAGTAAAATCACATTAGAGGTTAATAATCATATTACATTTAATGATAAAACAATTGAATTAATTGAAAATTGGGTTGAGACTCATAGGAGGGATAAAAATAATGGAAAATGAAAGAATGTTAAATAGATCAAAAAGATTTGAATTAGATGCTATTGATACATGTGAAAATTTAAATGATTATGAGGAAAAAATAAAAGCTTTCCAGATAGAATTGACTAAATTAATTAATAACCATAGTTTAGAAAATATAACTAATACCCCTGATTTTATAATCAGTAATTATTTAATAAACTGCTTAAGGTCTTACCACACTTTACATTTTAATCGGGATATATGGTATTGTAAAGATGAAAAGCCAGTTAAAAAATGTATAATGTGTGATAAGCTTTTATCAGAACAAGAAAGAATATATGATACAAATCATTATTTATGTAGTTCTGAATGTGTTAATGATTATATGAAAATAGTTCTTTGGAGAAATAACAAATTTATCGTTAATGAAAAGTTATTAAATGAATACAGGAAAAAAAATAATCAAAAAAATATTAGTATTACTCAAATTGAAAAAAGAATTGATAATATAACACCTTTAAAGGATGTGGAAAAATGAGCAATAAAAAAGAATATAATAATTTTTTGGAAAGTCAAATAAATAAAGTTATTAAATATATCAATGAAAATAATTTAGGTTTTGGGTGGAAAAATAACCCTAATAGAAATTATCAAGGGACTTTTTTAGATGGTGAACCCTTTGATTATAATATTATAACCCCTACTAAATCATACTTTTTTGATTGTAAACAAACTGAATTATTACACTGGCAGGTATTAAAGAAAGATGTAAAACAACTGCTTAATTTAAACAAAATTGCTGATTGTGGACACGATGCATTCATATTAATATATTTTATATTTGATAATAAATTGATGAAAATAGATACCAAGAATGTCCTTAGAATATTATCAAGTCGAAAATATATTAAACCTGATGATTGTTGTAAATTTAATAACTTCGATGATATAATAAACTAAATCAGCATTTAAATAAAAGTACTTTTTTTCATTCAATATATCCTTTACAATAATAATAGATGGTGTAAACCATCTATTATTTTATCATTAACATTGTATCAAACAAAAAAATTACTATATAAAATTACTATATAAATTTATCACATTTGTTTTATCATTTCAATTAATATATTAATGGTGATACGTTGAATTGAATACTTGTTAAATCTAAAGACCCGCCACTGTGTTGATACGCAAAAAATTCTAAATAATCATTAACGCTTAAATTTAATATAACATTATATGAACCACCAAACCTACCTTCACCATCATGACCAGCTGTATAGCCATTATACGCAACATTATTTTTGTATAAATATAAAATCCGACCAGAGGTTGAACTATCTGCAAATCTACCAGATATATTTATATTATAACGACCTGCTTTTAGGATAGTAATCCTACTATTATTTGTTGAATTATCATGCATAACCATTGGATCATATTCTTCACTGGTAAATGATATAGCTGTTAAACTCCCATCACTAATACTTTGTGTGTCCTTTGTTAAGATACAACTATACAGGCCTAACGGAGTACCAATTACATTAGTAATAATAAATTGATTACCAATTTTCATCAAGATTACATTTGATCCGACTTTTAATCCGATTAAATTAGTTGTTGATTTACAATTAATCGGATTATCAGCAGGATAAATTGACACTTGCAAAGGATCAAGATCATATACTATACCCGTAAAAAATTTATTTTCAGGATTTTTATTTAGAATAAAACTGAGATAATTATCCATGTCAATATGTACTCCTTATCCTTTTAATTTTACTGTTAACTAAGCCTCCGGTTTTTAGGTTATATGTCATAGACTCTAATTTATAAATACTATCAACATCTAACTTAGTGTTTTTAAATCTATAACTATCGCCCTGCCATGGTAAACCGTCGTTTTCCCTGGCAGAAATAAACATGTGTTTGTAATCAACGCTTTCCTCTATTTCCAACATTTTTAATAATTCCCGTCTTGCCCGTAAATCAACATAATCTTGACTAACTGCATCCGATTGGAAAATTTTTGTTATATATCTCCCTAAAGATGAATAACTTAATGGATGGCTTCCTAAACCTTCGTTTTCAAAAGTCCATACTTTGTAAAGTGGTTCAGTATCTTGTGCTAATTGGTTATTAATAATAACCACCCTATTATACATATTAGTGTAATCTAAATTTAATTCAATACCAGGTGCATAAATACTTAAATTGTCATCAATAAACTCATAACATTTATTTGTCTCTTTATTCCACGGGATAGACCTAAAAACACCATTACCATCCACCCACAATGGATAATAATTAATCATATTAAGTAAGCTATTAATTATAAATAATTTTGATTTACCTAATTCATAACTCACATCCGTTGCCAAAACTTCATCGGATGGTTCTATATCAGCGTTAACCCATAACGTTTCATAAGAATATAATAATGTATTTTCTATTATGTCAATTACACTCTCACCAGCTTCATAAGTAACACTATTTATCATTTTATCTTGTTCTAAAGCTAATAATAAGTCATATCCTTGAATCGGTCTTGTTACTAGTTTAGCATCTGATTTTTTCTTTGGTGACGATAACATAAAAGTCCCTAAAGGGAATCTATATGTATCATTCAACACATACCAAGGTCTAATTAAATCAACTAAATAATTAATGTTGGTATTATTTCTAATATTAAAACTTACCGATCCTATCACATCTCTAGAGAAATCCATAGTAATACTTGCACTGTCTTTAATTACATAATCAGTCACCCATCCAGCATTTTCATACCTTTCATTATTTAAAGATAATAATTCAAACTCAAATTTTTCATATCTATTCTTAGTGAAATAATTGCCAGCACTAACTATGAAATTAGCAGGATATATAATTCTTATCCGTGGCGTTAATGCTTCACAAGTTATTTCAATCAATGGGACATTAATTGTTATATCTTCTTTAAGGGTTACAGTTGGTGCTAAAGCCGTAACATTACAATTAATCAGCGGTGCATTAATTATTATATTATGTTTTACAGTTGGCGTTAAAGCCTGGACATTACAATTAATTAAAGGAACACTTATTCTAATATTATGAGTTACAGTTGGGACTAAAGCCGTAACATTACAATTAATTAATGGTACATCTACCTTCATATTAATTTTTACAGTTGGGGTCAAAGCCGTAACATTACAATTAATTAACGGTGCTATTATTCTTTCGTTATATTTTACAGTTGGTGCTAAAGCTGTAACATTACAATTAATTAGTGGGGTAGTTACTGTAATTGAAGCTAGATCACCCAAAACTTCAAAAATAACCTCCCTTGAAGTAGAAGCTGACCAACTCCCCGAACTATTAGAAGCATAATTACCATCATGTGCCAAAGTAGTCCCGTCATATCCGATTCTAAGTGCTAATTCCTCCGTTCCTTGTGTACACATTACAGCAATAACGTAATTAGTACCTTGTGTAACAAGATAAGGGGTACTAAAAGTAAACTCTATCCAACTTACAGACGTCCCAATATCTGATAAATTGACCGCATCAGATGTGGCTAACAATGAGCCTGGCACACTACTTGACCCATATGTTCCCGAATGTGCGTATAGATAGGCTCTAACTATTTGTGTAGTATCCCCGGCATCCCTTCTTAAATAAAATCTTGCTTTTGTCACATTATAACTATAATCGGCTGTAAAACTTTGCGATCTACCTTCAGGCGTAATACTGGTATAACTTGTCGTACTTGTTGCAGTATAATTAGCTTCCGAATAACTATCAAGTATAGTTGACATTTACATCACCCCTTAAGCAGCCACCGTAAATGTTGCGATTCCACCGCTATTAAATGTAATAATTAAATCAACACCAGCAGGACTTTTATTTTCACCAAAGTCTATACATGCAATCAATGGATTAGTTGCAGCACTACCTGGACTTGAATCATAAATAATTGCATAACGTGCGGTTAATGTTACAGCTGAAAAAGTAACATCATCACCGTCAATCTTACAAACATTTGTTCCACTTGTATATGTGATACTACAATTAGCAATCGTATTACCTCCTGATGTGTAATTTGTTCCTGATGATGACACCTCATTTGTTATGTCATCAAAAAAATCATGGGTGTCTTGATCCGGTGTGTAACTTGAAGTACATAAAGCCATTTTGATAGCATCTGAATTAAAATCAATTTTTTTATCTAATAAATTTTTAATAAAATTACCATATAAAAAAGCACTTTCGGCCATTTTAAAATCACTCCTTTTCTATTTGGGTTATATTACATTTAAAATTATAAACTCTTCCATTTTCTTGTTTTGTAAAGCTAGGATTCATAATTGCACAATCAAACCATCTTCCACTATGATCCCTAAAAAATAAATCGTCTGAACTCTGAACAATTGCCTTAACATCTTCTAAGTCAGCAATAAGTATATCACAACTAAAACTTAATTCTTGACTCAGAATTTCCGATTGATATTTAACCGGGTAACTTCTACCTTCAAATTTTTGTAATACTGTCTCTCGTTCTACTTTGTCCGTTAATTCTGCATTCTGGTTTAATGTCACATAATTTAAGTAATTTTCACCACTATTTATAAAATATAAACCTAAACATGTCAATGTTACATAATCATTAACTGCTTGCGCCACCGTTGGAGTTGCACTTACAGACTCGATTATATAATAGCACGGTATACTAATAATTGGTATATAATCAGTTACCGATGTATTAAGACCAATATTTTCCAAAATCAAATAATAATTAATTCCATCGGTTGAACGGTAAACATTATTAGTAATAGCTTCAATTTCTTCATCTTCAGGACTTGGATTGGTAATTGCAATATTAACCGTTCCGTTAGTTTCATCGGATGTTAAAACAAATGATGGTGTGGGAGGTACTGCAAAAGATGTATTAAATTCTGTAGAAGTTTCCTCACTCCATAATCCAGTTGAATCCTTAACTTGTAATGTTACTGTATATATTGAATTATTCAATAGTAGTGTTGTAAAGTTAACGGTTTCATTAGAACTAGCTAATGATTGAGTTTCGAGCAAAGTATCATTTGAATCATATAATTTTGCTAAAAATTCAACTTGTGAAGTTCCTGTAAAACTCCATGTCATAGTCAACAAGCTTGTTGCATAATCGCTTGCACTTGTTGGACTTGTTATTGTCCCGATCGGAATATCGGCACAATAAAATGTTTTTTCAGCACTCCAAGCCGATCCAGTTGAATAAGCTCCCCAAGTTTTAACCTGGTATTTATAAGTTGTTCCATTTGTAAATGTTTCAGCAGCAAAACTATGACTTGAAGTACCTGACACCGTTTCATTAACTTGCGGTGTACCCGGGTAGCTTCCACCTTCTACTTTATATTGAATACTATATTTAGTTTGTACTGAACCATCTAACGGATTATGTTGCCATGTAAAAACTTTGGCATTTGTCGCATCAAAATATGTCGAATCTGGACTTAAATTACTTGGTGCGCTTGGTGCCTGTAGTATTGTTAATTCATTGCTTGATACATAAGCACTATTCAAACTTCCATAAGTATTAGTATATGATCTAACTTGATATTTAACTATATTTGGTGGTGTAGTGTCCGTCCATGAAGTAGTCCCAGCACTAACAGTTGTTTCATCTTGCCATGCTTGCCACGTTCCACCAGAATATTCAGACGATTGTATTTTAAACCCATTTTCATTGGATGAATTATCTGTCCATGACAAAACAACGCTACTCCCTGAACTAATAGCAACAACGTTACTTGGTGCCGATGGTGTGGTGTTTACATAATCTGAATAAGCATAACCAACATTAGCTAATTGGTTAGCACACCATATACGATATCTATATTGCCTATTTGCAATAGTAGTCGTATCGGTAAAGCTTGTTGCGTTGACATCCGTTCCTGCTATTGTATACCAACCATTTGTAACATTATCCCATCTATCTATAACTAAATTCGTATATGGTCTATCTGCTGAATTATTATTAGTAAATGTCATGCTAATATTGTTATCGCTATTTCTAGTTGCAACTAAATTCGTCGGCGCAATTGGTTCACTAATTAAAAACACACCTACTAGAATACATTCGTCTGTATCCATCGAACCACCAGCTAAACCAACAATAGAAGGAAACCCATTTGTATTAGTTTTTAAATAACTATCTAATGAAGTGTGTGTTCCTGCTATATGACCACCCGATGGGTTTCTATAAACCCCTACATAATAATTAGCTGCCCCAACAACAAGGGGACTTGGTAATGAAATTTCTTGCCATGCTTGCCCCCCTACACTTTCAGAACCAGGTGTCATAGTAAAAGTGTCTGTTTGTGCTACTACATAACCATTAGAACCATTCCAAATAGCTAATCTTGCTAAACAATTAGAAGACCTGGCATTTACTAAAACTCGTAACTTAGTAATGGCATAAGTACCACCAATATAAATTAAAGCGGCTTCTTGGTTTGATGTATTCAAACCAAACCAATGATAATCATTGGGTGTCGGTGGTGTACTATTATTTGTTACATTGTAATACCAGCCCATTAAACAACACCTCCCCTTGTCACTGCTTCAACTTTTATTTGATTTAAAAAGTTTTTCAATTTAACGATATCATCGATATCATCAAAATTCACATTCAAATAATTATTAATGACATTTGTAACATTATTAATTAAACTATTATTACCAATACCATTATCAGCTGAATTTATATTCTTATTTATATTTATATCCGCACCTAAATTGGTACTTATATTTTCTAATGTATTATTTACTAAATCTTTAGCATTTTCTAAACCCATTGATAAACCTTGCATCATGTTTTCACCAATTGAAGCAAAAACTTTTGATGGTGACGAAATACCTAATAATTTTTTTACTCCTGCTGGTAACGATTGAACTATTTTTCCCATAGCATCAGCAGCCTTGCCAGCCATGGATTTAATACCACTGATTAACCCATCAATTATATCTTTTCCGACTTCTTTCATGAATGCCGCTTGTTTTTTAGCTACTGTGACAATACCAGCCCACATTTTAGTAAAAATATCAGCAATATTGCTCCAAACGGCACTCCAATCACCTTTTATTAGTGCGGTTGCTGTTTTTATAATGCTTTTTATCACATCTAAAACAGTCAGTATTACTGTTTTTATTTTACTTAACTCATTTTCAACGATCGGACGTAAATAAGGCCAGACAGCGTCCCATATTACTTTTGCTTCTTGGATCTTCTTACCTAAGTGTTCAAAAACAGCAGAACCAAATTCACCTAAAGCCCGAACAATATCCATTATTATTGGCCTTGCTTTTAATATCGTATCAAGTAAAAATGGTTGAACTACAGGGATAACATCATCAAATATTTTTTTAACCAGTGCCATAGCCTGGTGAAATTTTTCAATTCCTTGACTTACTAAATCCATTACTATTGGTTTTGCTATTACAAATATACCCATCAATAATGACCAAAGTGCTTGTAAAGCACCTGTTCGATACATTACATAGCCAATGACCGCGCCTATAGCTGTAAAAATAGCCACTAAAGCAGTTATTGCAACTATGACCCCTAATACTGGACCGCTTATCATTCCTATAACACTAATTATAGTTCCAATCGAGCTAATGAATACACCTATAGCAGTAATTACACCGCCGATAATTAAAATAATAGGACCCAAAGCAGCAGCAACTAAAGCGACAACAATTATTATTTTCCGCGCATTTTCGTCTAAAGCTTTAAATTTATCAACTAAACCACTAATAAATTCAATTGCTTTTAAAGCATATGGTAACAACATTTGACCAAATGCCAAACTTATTTCGCTTAATTTTCCTTGTACAATTCTTAATTGATTTGCAAAACCCCCAGATGTACGCTCAAAATCACCCTGTGCATCTGCTGTTTGTTTCATCAAATAATTATATCTCAGTTGAGTTTTTTCACTTGCTGTCATTTCTTTCCATGGTTTTTTGATACCTTTAGCAAGTGCGTAAGCTTCTAAATTAGCAACACTCATATCTATACCAAGTGCTTTCAATGGTTCAGTTTCACCAGCTATACCACTTCTAATTTTTTCCCATACCTCATCATGTGATAAATTATAAAATGAACTCATATCACCAGTTAATTCTACTAGTCGTTGAGACATATTTTTAGATGCATCAGCACTTACACCACTTGATTTAAG
>WSSedA2C3DRAFT_1000005_pt1 | contig 43106 bp, 80 predicted proteins | sample WetSurSA2Cattail_FD_9486 | JGI IMG/M metagenome (IMG submission 9486) | reverse complement strand
CTTTGTACGCCGATTGTAGGAACTTCACTTGCGCCACCAGTTAATGCCGTCATTGCCATGGTGGGAAGCATGTTTACAGCCGCAGAGCCACCGGTATATGCTAATTTTTTTATTCCTTTCATGGCTTTGCTTTTTTCTTCGGCGGTATTAATTACTTCTTGAGCACCTTGGCTTAATGAAGTTAGCCACTTAACCATACTGTTGTCTTTCCCTAAAATGGCTTCTGAAAGCATACGCGGAGGAGTAAATATCATACCTTGATTAAACTGGGCTACGCCACTATAAGCCATTTGCTTTACAGTTTCCATCCAAGAAGGTTGCTTTGATGCTATAGTTGTGCCTTGATATTTAAAAGCCGGTCCAATAGTAGCTCCTTCGTTGGGATTTCTCGGGCCGATAGTTGTATTAGGAATATAAACCGGTTTATAAATTGATTTAAAATATTGTTCCTGTTCCGCCAGTTCCGGCAATACATCTTTGGCCGTAGCCATGTTTTTAGGATCGGATAAAAAAGATGATAAAACTGGAAACTGTAAGGCGGTATTATCCCAATCGGCTTCGTAAATCTTTTTTTCTTGGGCGGCATCAGCAACCTTTTTGCGAATGTCATCATCAGTTAAAAAATAATCTACCGGAACATCCATATAATTTGAAAGTTTAACATCTTCAATGGCTTGGCTAGGATTAACTTTGTTGGTTGTAAGATACGCATTTCTAAGATCATCTGCAACAGTAGAACCCATCGATTGAATCTGAGGCGGTATATATTGATCGGTGTCTACTTCTGAAGTTAATCCATAGTTATTTTCATTATTATCTGCATTGCTTTGACTAAAATCAAATTGCGGAGTGGCTTCATTGTTAGTTTCTTTAACTACCCCTGTTATTTTAAAAGCCATCGTTCACACCGCCTTCAATATGCAAATGTTTGTTTCTTAGTGCTTAATTGCCTTTTGCCATTCTTTGTAATAACTTCTTGTACCACGCCGGTTCTTGTTTCCTTATTCCATTTAACTAAAGCAAAAGTTTTGCCATTTTTAGTAATGGTATTATAGCCAATGTTTTTATCCATCTCAAAATCAAGCGGCAGATCGGAGGTGTATTTTTTACCTGTTGTGATTTTATCAACTATCCCTGTTCCACCGAGCATTTGATTTATCCCACCAATTAATCCCAGGTCCCTTTTTTGGGTTTTTTCAATAATAACAGTGGTCATAGAATCTTTAATAATTTTATTTTGTTCCTCTTGATTCGGTCCTCGGCCTTTTTCAGATTTGAAGTAATTAATGTTTTTATTAACGTAATCAAAGAATTTAGCTTGTTCTTCTGGAGTTTTAATCTTATTTTTTTCGATTTGAGTATCACAGTCTGAAATCAAACTATTCATCGTTTGACCTTTTTCAAGTAAATTAGCAAAAGAAGTTAAATGGTCTAGACTAACCGTACTTCCGTATTTAGCTAACATTTCAGGAAGCGTTGCCACCTTGCCAGTTTTAATGTCATCTCTTAATTGCCAATACTTTTCTGGTACGGTTTGAACTGGCTTCCTTTTCGAACCATCGGGATCGTAATCTGGATACAATTGAGGAACAATTGCCCTAAGATTCTGTTTTACCTGAAATTCATCTTGAGTCTTTTGCGGCAAACTGTTGATTAATTTGTAAGCCGCCGCACCACTTCCGGCTTTTTCGATATTAGTGTAAAATTTGCTTACTTTATCATTAATTGCAGCCCTATCTTCTTGCTGCTTCAAAGTGTATTTAGCGTGATAAATTGATAGCAATTGCTTTTCATCGTCTGCTGATAACTGTTTGATTTTAATCGCGCTATCTCCAGCCTCTAAATTGTCGCCATATTTTGCTACTAATTCGTCTGAAGTCTTGTCGAATATATCATTTTGTTCTACTTTTTTAATTGCTTCTTCGACTGCTTGAACACCTTTCGCCGACATATCGCCTTTTAGCTTAGTTAATATTTCTTGAGCTTGTACATGATTATCAGCTGCTAAAAGTGGCTCTATAGCATTAGCCACTATTTGATCTGTTTCCGTTCTTTGATTATTCTCGATTGATTGGCTATCTAATCCTTGCTGTTTTCCGTAGATTTCCGCAATTGCTTTTTGTTCCGATTGCTTAATTAAAGCAGACCCCGGATTGTTTCTTACGTCATTGAGTGTTGTACTAAATTTAGTTTTATATGTATTTTCTTGATCGGCTTGAAACTGCTCCGCCTCGTGCCTAACGACAACCCCTTCAGAAGCTTCATAAGCATTTCTATAAAGCTGTTCAAACGCTCGTTGTTGATTTTCGCCATTCATCATACCCAAAAATTCTTGGTGTATGGCTTCCATTTTCTGATCAAAATTTATTAATGAGCCATCAGCATTTTTAAGTTTTCGTTGTAAAACGCCTGTAGGATTTCCGTCTTTGCCAGCTTCGGTACTATAAAGTACCTCATTTATTTTTTTGGACATTTCAACTTGTTTGTCTAAAACAAATTGCGTATCCTTCTGTTGTTGTATCTCTAACCGACGTTGTTGAACCTGCTGCCCTAAATTTTGTGCAGTTTCGCCCAATTGCTGAACAGCCTGAGAAACTTGTTGGCCTGATATAGCATTAGGATTAACCTGCGCCGTTGGCATTACTTGCCGTTCATAAGTTGGTACTTTCATTTATATCACCCCCACAAAAAACTGCCTCTAGTAGTCGGATCGGTCTTACTCCATTTTGAATAATCATTTGCTGTTTGACCAGCAGTCCCAATTAAAGAAGTTAATGTTGAAATAGTCCCTGCTGTTTTAGCTTGCTTCGCTTGGCTTTTCAATTGCAATGCCTGTATATTGGCGTTGTATCTAATCGCAGCTTCATCTAAATTAGCACTAGTTCTAGAACCGACTTCCAAATTCGTGCTTGTTACCGAATTGATGTCCATCCCATTCGCTGCTTCCGCCGCATGTTGAGAAGAAACTGTACTTTCTGTTTGACCCTTTAATGCCGAAATAGATTTATCTCGTTGATATTCAACTTGATTTGTCGCTGTTTCATAAGCATTTGCAGAAGATAGCCCATTAGCATATTGTGATATTGCCGAAATACCACCACCCGCTAAGGTCATTGCTGCTCCTGTTCCCATGTTTTCTCACCTCTTGAATACAAAATACTTAAATGGTTCTCCGTTCGCTCCAAATGGTATTTCCGGCCCTATCGTTGCACCCAGCCATTCCAACCATTTAATTGAAGTTGTGTACCTAGCATCAACCAAATTTTGTAATACCGGATAATAATCCAAAAATGCTTTTAAAAACTTTTTGCTAATAATCCCAAATGTAGTTTTATGGTTTTCAATTTCTTTGGCGCTCAACATCCAAATAACTACCGTCTTCCCAAGCAATGAGTTCGGACTTGGAAATTCGCTAAGCCCCGACATAACTAATACTTTGCCGTTATGTTCTACTGTGACTGCGATTACTGACAATTCATATGATTCTTTAACTCCTTTATATGCCGTATCTCCACATGCTAAAACTTCATTAATATCATCTTCACGCATATTGTTCGCCAACAATTCCACATCTTCCGGCACAGAATCCCGGACTACTACGCCGTTTCTTTGGAAGTATTCCATTTACCCTCCTAATTGAACATCCCCGACAACGCTTAATATAGTCACCGGTAACGGATCAATTTGTCTAAAAAAAACCCGGCCTCCATCTTCGAAGCCGGAATTCATTATATTATTTGATTCATCAGTTATTAATGCAATTGGTATCCCGGACGCTTCGCCGTTTCTTTGAATTATTTCTTGCAAATTATCCGAGTCAGGGCCATACCAACCGCCTCGGGATTTATCAAAGCTAAACGTAACTTCAACAATCTTTACTTTTTTATTTTGCATTGCCCCGGTTTGCGTTTGGAATACCGTGTCCATTGTTTCTAAATCACAAATATATGGAAGGCCAACGGTTACTCTTGATGCTGCATTTTCAAGCGTTATTTGTCCTCTTGAAACAACCAGATCGTCTACTACAAATCCATTTGCTAATACCGCAACCGTTTTGCCTTCAAGATGATCCAGCCCTGAAATAGTAGTCACTGTTTTTCGAACATACCCCCCTGACACATAAGCATTAAAACTTGTCCCGCCAATATCGTTACCATCTTCATCCTGCAAAGTAAAAGTATTGGTCGTAGCATTGGCTACCCTATAACGCCAAGTATTTAATTGATCTGGTTGGGTTTCATTACCGTAATCATCCCAATCGCTTTCCCATGTGATATCGGAAATATCAATTAAATCGCCATTGGATAATCCATGCCCAGTAATAGTAATCGCTATAGGATTAGCTAAAGATATTTTCTCAATTGTAAGTGGCTTATCATATTTAAGTCCACAGTCAACGCAAAAGCAATCCTGTACATCATCAGGAGTAATACCGGTAGTCAACCGCTCAATATACCGTTTGCTATCACGTTTAATAACAAACCAAATTTCATCTTCATCATCCGACGAAATGCAACACACATCTTCGAATGTTCCATCAGTATCGTGTCTGGCCCAAGCTAACATTTTTTGTTCTCTAAGATAGGTCATTGATAAAAGAATTCCGTCATCCCTTACCATCCAAACTATAGAATCCGGTTCCTGTTGGTATGCCATCTTAGTTATTTTGTGGCCTTCAAAAAGGTGTCTTGAAAATAGTGTTAAATCATCACCGGTATATCCATCAACATCATAAGAATAACCTAAATCTCTCACAATTGTGCCCTTAGGCTGAACATAGATAATCCTATTCCCGACAATAACAGGGTTAACATATGTCGTCCCACGATATCCTTGGCACATTTGATGTGCTGTAGAAGGAGTAAAAGAACCACCACTTGAAGCGGGGCCGACTATCCATTCGGAAGCCCCTGTCAAAAATATTATCTCGTCTATTGCCATTGCATACCGAATATCATTTAATTCCCGCGAAAGAAAATTGCTTGTAATACTATCAGTGTCCTGCAGCGGCGAATAAGTAACAAAGTTTACATAATCTCCAGTGTTCGAAGCCCACCACGTTTGAGGTTCAGAATCTGAGCATCCCCATATTAAACGGTCTTGAAAAAATATTACGCACGAAGGCCAACCACGATAATCCGACCAAGAACCCTCTGCCCAAGTACTAGTCGCAGTTGTTGCGGCTAATGTATCATAAACTTTTGCTGTAACTACCGTTGACGAAGTGTAAGCCGTAATTTTGACGCAACCGTATGTATAAATATCATTGCTATCGGAATCTAAAGCCGCTCCCACCATCCACCATGAGCCAACATGACCAGAATTAAAAATTGCAGATGAAGCAGTTAGCGTAATGGTTCCTGTTGTTGCGCTTGGCGTAATAGTAGTGGTAGTACTGTTATAATTCATATACGGACCATATGAAAAACTGTAATTAGAAAATGCCCAACTAGTATGGGCTGTACGAGTTAATTCTTTGGGACGATATCCTTTGCAGGCAATAAATAAAACGTCGTTCGATTGAACGACGTTAATGTATTTTAAATCTGTTGCTAAATAAGGAGATGCAATTTCATAAATTGCATTTTGCACCCAATACGTCGCCCAATTTGCTCCGGTTCCCGGCTCTGTAGCAGAGCTCGAAGTATGAGCCGAAATACAACGATATATTAACGTCCCATCGTATACGTAATCATATGGGACATACGCCGTTGAAGTAGCCCACGCACTTGTAGTGCTTGTGGTGTGTTCTATTAACCCACCATTTTTATAAAATCGGCAATAATAATTACCAAATTCTATAGTATAAACCTGCTCCAAATTGAATTTAAATTGAATTAAACGGCACGTAGTAACATTGCTTTTCGCCGCATTGATAAACTCAATTCCGGGTCTTGTTTTAGCAGGTCCCTGAGATTTAACAAGCCAATTGCGTAACGTTCTGCAACTAATTGAATATCTATCCATATCAGAACGAGCATATAAGGCGGGAGAAACTTCGCCCCCGGCAAAACTGTTTTGTATTACCGTAGTAGGCATCATTCTTACCTCCCGTCGATATATTTACAAAGACTCGGCTTGCTTTTGTTTTCTTCCATAGCGCTATTGGTTTGCGCCTTGGCAAGTGTGTATTGATACATTTGTAATAACTTACTGACATCACTGCCGGTTCTTAGTGATGGTGCTAAAGCCGCCGCTAATTTCCATGCTAACGCGTCTACAAACGAGGCGTCAAAACGAGTTGCATCAGCTATGTTAGTGGTATATTCGATATAAGCATCTTCTTGACTAAACAATATATAAGTGCTGCTATCGGTATTTGACCCGATAACACGATACGGCCTTTGAGTTCTGCCAACTTCATCTTCTGTATAAATCTTTCGTATTGACAAGCAGTTCTCTGGGTAAACATATATATAATCCCAACCAGGTATCGTAATATCAGATACCTCGGCCAGAAGTTCTATCCAAGTTGCAAAGTTCCAAGAAAATTCACGCAACACGGCTTCTTTCGCCGGGTCAAATTCTAATGAACAGCGCTTAGCTTCGACACTGCTAGTATCATCAATAGAACTAATCGTTTTTGTACCAATTCGAGATAAAGCCATATTGCAAATATCCGTTGTGCTGTAGTTCATAGGTATTCCTCCAAATAAAAAAGCACCCCATGGGGATGCTTAGTTTTAGATATTAAAAAACCGCCTTAGTTGGCGGCTAAAAGTTTTTTCATTTCTTCAGAGCAAAATTTAGAATTAAGAAACTGCTTTATGGTTTCTTCGTTTTCCTTTATCAATTCTGTTTTTATTATTTGTTCCGATTCATCAAGCCATTCCTTAACTTCTAGGTTATCCTTCAACTCTGGGTCTATGATTTCAAAATGAAAATCATATCCTAAAATATCTTTAAAATTGGAAGTATCCATTATTTTACCACCTGTAAATCTGCATTAATATATAATGTTCCGCAGGGGCATATTTTAGCCATCCCGTATTTATTAGCAATATTTTCTATTTTAATTTCAAACATTTCAAGATCAACAGTACAATTTTTAGAACCCATTATTCTATGAGTTATCTTGTTGCTAGAATCTTGTAATAAAACAACCTTTTTAAAATCATCCATTTGATCAATTAATTTGAGAATTTCTGGTTTTGTTAATTCTAATCTAATTTCTTTCATTTTATACCTCCTGCAGTATCCTGTTTTTTTTATTTATGGCAGGGAGTCAGGAAACTCCTTTTCAATTTGGTGCGCTGCCAAACCATAGCCACGCCTATATTATACACCACTTTGGATAATAAAGGAAGCGGTTATTCGCCGCTCCCCTTTTCGATTAACTCAATTAGATCCGCCTTTTTAATAATAGGCGAGTATTCAATGCCTTTTTCGTCGGCCAAAGCCTTTAACTCTGCTACCGTCTTTTCCGTTAAACCAGTTGCCTCTATAGTTTGTTCTGTTGGCTTATCAAGCCGTTTAAAATGGTGATTAGGTATTTCGCTCTCTGATAACTCTACCGCTTCACCTTTGCGCCAATACCTACCTTGAAATCCATAGCAGTCACGTTCTACAATGTACTTTGCCATCAGATATTCACATCCGCTACCAAGAATGCGTCAAAAGTTCCGGTGATAGTTCCGGTAACATCGAAGTACGTCCGCAAATACTGCTTAACACCAACCGGAACACGAGTTTTAAACACAAAACTATTGGCGGTTAATGCGGTCCCTACAAAACTGGCGCTAGTGTACAAATCAATTGGAGTAGTAAAAGCAGAATCAGTTGCAGTTTGAAGTTTGAACACAATCGTTCCTGCTCCAGTTCCTGCAACAGTACTGCGTACTACAAACCAAAGCGATTCGTAAGCATCACCCGCGGCGCCTTGATTAATATAATTTGTAGAAGCAGCATCGGCGGAAGAAATAGCTTGGCCTTCGCACATAATATTCTTTTGATCTCTAATCATTGGTTTCACCTCTTTTTGTTTTTTAAATGCTAAAAGGCCCCGGATTAGCGGAGCCTTTCATTAAGAAATACGGCTTTCGGTATTCAGGATGTTGTCACATCTACGAATCGGAACGCCTAAGAACGATGTAACGAACTTACCATCAGCAATTTCTTTGGTGGTTAACGATCCGCCTGACACCTTGTCCAATGCTTTAATATCAAAAGCGGTCTTTACGGTCTTATTGCAATAAAATGCGGCTCTGCCAGTTTGCAAGCTGGGAACGGTATTCATTGCTTTGATCATCAGTTTCATTAAATTAGCGGAAGTGTCGGATGTATCCCCGGCAGTATCGAGCAATGAAACATCGATGTTAGGAATACGGACTACATACCGATAATCACGAAGCGCTAAACCTAAACGCCATTTGAATTGATCAACCCAAGCATAGTAAAAGCCTTGGGGATCGCGGCCATCCGACACACGTTCTTTGCCTTTATCCTCGTGGTAAATACCAGCATTGGAGTTCATTGGAAAAAACCCATGGCAAGTGAGCTCATCCCAAACGATTAGCCATAATGAAGTATTGTCGGTTTGGCCGCTTGCGCTGCCGCCAAGAATGATGTTATCTCCTGTTTCCCCAGTGGTGCTGGAATAATACTTTGATAACCCGGTAAATTGATCGGGGTTTGCCTCGGAATCACCATAAAATAGCCGGGTGGCCATTTCTTGGTTCATTGCTTCCATGTGTGCCGAGTTCTCGGTAATGCGGGCACCGGCTGGATCGGCGAACCTGTTCAAAAATTCCTCATCAAGTTGCCCTAAAGACTCCATGATTTCACAAGTTGCTGTAATCTGTTTGTTAGTTGCATTGCTGGGAACAGTACCGCGATTAATACGCCGCGAAGAGACTGTCGGTAAAGCTACCCTTTGAGTAGTTTTATGTACATCTCCGCTGTTGGCCGAAACAAGTAAAAGATCGCTGATGATTTCATTGGTTTTCGCCAGCATTTCAACAATTTTCATTGTTTTTTTGTCGTTTGTTTCTTTAGCAAAATCAATCAAAGTTTTACAGCCAGTTAATTCAGCCATTTTTATTCACCTCTTTTTTGTAATAAAAAAGCAGCCTCTTAGGGCTGCCAAAACTAAACTTAAGTTTTATTTCTTTTGCATATCCGGGTAAAAAATCGAACCTAGACTTTGTTCACTACCCTTTTTCCCCTCCGCTTCAAGCTTATCTTCAGCCAACATTTTACCAGCTTTGATAAAGTCTTTGACGATTGCCGGGTGGCTAAGCAAACCATTCTCATCTAAAAACGCGACTGTTTCAGGACTTAAAAACTGATCGCGAAATTTAGCACCATAGGCCAATTCTTCTTTGTAGTTAGCGCCAAGCTCTTTAATGGCTTGCTTCTTCCAATCATTTTTGGTCTTTTCAAACAAATTTTGATATTCTTTGGCCTGTTCTTTGACCAGTTCCGTTTGAATATCAACCAAAGACTGAGCTTGTTCCTGAGTTAAATCTAGCTCTTTGAATTTGGCAGTAGCTTTTTCCATAGCGGAATCATTAACCGTGACACCTTCAGGCATTTTAAAATCATACTTTTCGGGTGCTTTTGGAGCCGGTTTCTCTTCTTCTTTTTTCTCAGGTTCCTTTTTGTCAGGTTCTTTCGCCTTTTCTTTTTCCGGTTCTTGTTTCTCGGCTTCTTTTTCGAGAGCGTTTTCTGGACTCGAAGACTGAGGATTGACAACTTCTTCGGTTTTAGTTTCAACAGTAGTTTCTTTGGTTGCTTCTTCTGTGGTTATGTTTGACCCTAATAAAGACCCTTCGCCCTCTCCACCGCCTCCAAGTAAAGAACCGCCATCATCGGGACTAAATAGTTTCGGAAACTTAGTAAACATTCGTTTCACCTCCCTTCAAAGTGCTTTGAATATTGAAATTTCGTAACATGTAAACCTCCTGGTTATTTAAATTTGGACAAAATAAAAAGGCCGCCCACTCCGGTTAAGGAATGAACGGCCTCACGGGCTCTAGTAATATTTAATTATTTATAATTTCTTTTGTAAAATAAACTGTATTAGGTGGTAAATAATAATCTTTTAAAACTCTGTAACCCATGACCCCTTTTAATTCAGCCAAATCTCCTTTTGGCGAAACGTAAAAGACATAACCTTCGGTATCGTGCATATAATTTTCAGTTTTATCAATCATGTTTTTCATTGCTTTGATTATATCTCTTGGGATTTTATCAAACGGAGTAGAAACACTATTATCCACGTTTATCCTCCTTCAACTCCCCATCAATCACTTTCAGTCTAGTAGTCTTCCCGTGCTTACACTTAATTTCTACAGTATCATCGTTATATTTTGCGATAATGTCTGAATGGCATTGGCAACCGCAGCGTAGTTCATTTTCAAGTTGAATAGGAATTTTATCGTAACAAGATTCTTCGGTCATTTAGCACCTCATTTAGGTTCATAATCCAGGCAATTGCCGTGGTTTTAATCAATTGGAATTGCAATTATTTTGTATTTTTGCATTCGGGGAAGTAAAAATTCTTGCCGGGTAGCCCAACTATAATGATTTTCAATAACTATTTTCATTGCATGGCCTTCATAAATAGGCTTAATTTTATCCATCCAAGGCTCGTATTTGACCCAATCACCAGTTTCATCTTCAATCAATTCTTCGTAACAATCAAAACTGTATCGTTTCATTGTGCCTCTCTTTAAATTAATTGCCCCGCAGCAAAAGGAGGACCACGGGTGAAAAGTCCGTGGCTCATAAACTGCGAGGCAAAAGGTTATTACTTGTCACTCTAGCACCTATAATTTCGGCAATCTTTTGATATATTTTTCAGATAACATCTGTTTGACTTCCTGATATGTATAACCGATAGCAAACAATGATTTAGTGCAATCTTCAATCTTCGCTATTTCTTTCCACTCTTCGGGGCTTAATTTATCCCTGACATTTGCAGTTCGTGGAAGTCCTAATTCAATCCGCAACTGTGCCGCATTCTTATCATAGATTGTTTTATAAATCATATCAGTGACAGTCTTGTGACCGAACCCGTGCATCTGCTCATTAATACCAGTTTCCTTTAAAACATCAGTTAATTCTTTGCGGATTTCTTTGCCCACAAGCCGAACGGCTTTATTCTGCCGGTTTTGTTTCTCAGCCTCGATAAAATATTTGCGAATTAGTCGGCCTTTTTCATTATTTTCTAGCATGGCAAGCTCTTTCCCAGTATCCAATGTGAAGCGATATTCTTCTGCTGGACGACCGGAAGTTTTTCGCAATTTTACGAAAAAGTCCTGACCTGCGGTGAAACCATACTTTTCGATTCTATCCTTAACCCAATCTGCAAACTTTTGACCGCTTTCTAATTTCTCCCACAATTCACGTCCGTCAATAGGAAATTCTTCATTCTTGGTGTCTAATCTGATTAATTCATCCATTTTAGATACCTCATAATTTCGAGGGCCTCTCACCCCTCTAGTGCTTCGCTGTCCCAAGTAATCTCACCCTTGGAATTTCGCTGTTATGAGGTTTGGCACGTTATCTCACAGCGCCCAAGTGATCTCTGTTAAAATAAAGGTCAGTTGTGATAACCGACCTTTAAAACACAAATTAAAAAGGCCCGGAAGGGTCCGAACCTTACTCTACTTTTTCATATGTAGCCGCGAATATATCTGGCTTGCAAGGATAACGTTCACCTTTGACACCGGTAATTATATAATCGCCAGGAGTTATATAATAGGGTCCTTCCAGAGTACGAATAAAAGGAACTGAACGCCCCTTTTTAATACAATTTTCTTTATATTCACGTTCGTTGCCGCAATCGAAAAAACATTGGTCAAATGCTTTTCCATAGGCTCGACACTCGAATCCTTCTTCTAAACCTTTCTCATAAACTTCTGCATCCACTATAATAGGCTTTTTTCTATATTTCATTTGATTAGCTTCCTATTGCTCTTTTGTTTTACTTTCCATACCACCGGAATCCCCGCCGCTTCGATCTCCTTAAATGCCATGCGTTCTATAAGAGGGTTATCGTGTAAAAACGAGTGGCATTCCCTTCTTGCCATCCATACATGTTCTACAATATTTTTACCTTGCTTGCTCCGGCGCGGAAAATGGTGAGGATCGTCATGTTCATTTACTTCTGCCTTACCTCCACAATTTGGACAGTGGCCGGCAAGACAAAACCGCCCTTTTAATTCAAGAGCGGCTAGTTTTACCTCTAATGGTACTGGTTCATAATGTGATTTTAGCTTTTTTCTACCTCTAAGCGGCTTACTTTGTTTCACTTTCTTAGTCGGTTTAGCAAACACCGAAAGGCTATAATCAATCAAAATGGAGTTCACCCCACTGTGTTCTTTTCAAATCTCAATCGCGAAGCAATGGCAATCAACTGATCGGACAATGTACTATTTAATCTATGTACCATCTCATAAACTCGAAGCTCATTTGTGACTTTTCCTTCAGCTATACGAGCTACCAATGAAGCAGGAATCTTTTTATTTGCTAATTCTTCAATAGCTTCAGCCCTGGCGGTCACTAAAAATACTTCTGCATAAGCGTAAATCTCAACCAATCTTCCGGCATATCCGGTATAACGAGCTTGGCGTTTAAGCAACTCCCCAACGTCATCTCCAATACCTTCTCCTACGTCGTACATGGCCGGTTCAACAAACTGCAAAATGTCGTTTGCCCACTGCTCAAATGATTGGTTATTGGTCATTTTTGACCTCTTTTTTCTTTGCTTCAACCAATGTTTTAACGCCTTCGTTCTTACGAAAGTAAAAGGGGTTAAGCTTTACAATTACTTTTTCCAAAGCGTTAACCCCCTGTAAAATCCTTTTCTTTTTCTCTCAATATCTTATCTTCGCTGTTCATGGTGTCGAGTATCTTGAATCCTCCAACTTCAACTATATCCTTTTGAAATATTGAACCAATCGTTCTCATCCCGTTGTTTCTAGCATCCTGTAATGCATCACCACAGAATATAGAACTAAACACATTGCACATCCCAAACATTCGCCAAATAAATCGCCTACCACGTTCATCCGATAGAATCCAGGCTAGATCGTTTAATTCACGTTCTCTTCGAAGTCTGACCCATTTGTCAGCGGCTTCTTTTTTGGATTCTTTGTTATAATCGCGATTAAAGATATCTTCAAATTCGCTCATTGTTAATCACCACTTTATTACAAAGTAAACGCACAAAAAATTAATGCTGATTAGATTAGGATGAATCACCAAATAAAAAGGAATTGCCCAACACGCCAAATTGATTCTCATTGAAATATCTAATAACATTAAATCATTCGCTATTGCCCGCCTCCTAGCAAAGCAGTTAAAGCATTATTCCCTTCTGTGTTAGTTTCAGATAACGTCTTAGCTCCTTGGGCCGCTACTTGCATTTGTTGCATCTGCGCTTGTTGTTGTGCCGCTTGTTCTCGCTGCTTTCTAATTTGAGCAACTTCTTCGTCTCCGCGTATAACTCCCGGAGGAACGCCGTTCATATCAGCGATTCTATCTAATGCCTCATCAAAATTAATTTTATCAACAATATTTGGTTGAACTGAAATTAAACTTCCGGCAAAAGACACTGTTTCTTTTATCGCTGTAGTCCCGACCATCTTTTGAGCTTGAGCAAAAACAGAAATATACTCAACCTGTATTTCCATTCCTTCTAACTCTTGTGGTGGTTTAGGAATCATCCCTACGCGATTTGCGATATTAAATGTACGTTCAATAATTGGATCATAGCACTCAGAACTTAGCCTAGTAATAATAGGGCCCAGCTGCAATAATTGCTCTTGCTGCTTCGCGTTTATCTCGGTTGCCGTAACCCCAGACCGTGCAATATTGGTTATAAGCAAAAATAAATCTTTATAGAAAGCTTCATCAATTGATGTTTGATATGCTTTCTTGTATAGTTCTAATGCTTGCAATTGAGGATCAACCGTATATAATGGTCCAATTTGGTCTTGACTAGAATTATCTTTGATTGTTACCCCACCAGGGGCAGTGTTCACGGTGTCAACTCTAGCCGGTTTAACAATTGGAGGGTCGTTCATTTTATCCAGTGCCATTAGCCCATCACGGCAAAGCAATTGCAATGTTTTAGAATCTCCAATAGCTAATCTTCCAGGACCATTGCGCCCGTAAGAATCATTGCCTAAAGTATCCCATCGCGGCGCAACGATTGGAAATTCATGATACCCTGAATAGCGCAATACATTATTAGTGGGCGAACCTGGTTCCCAATAAATAGACCGGAAAAGCATATTCTTACTATCTTTTTTATTTGGAATACGGTCATCGTTCGGCTCTATCAGCTGATAAACTTGAAACCATTTTTCCAAATTGTTTTGTTGATAAGCTGATTTGGCATCAATTGAAACATTATCAATCCCGAATTGTTTTACTAACTGGCCGGATGTCATCCAATATTCTCTTGCAAAAGAATTTACACGGCCGCTATAGTCAACGCCTAAATAATATTCTCCAATTGTAAATGTGCGGCACCGGATTACATCCTTGAAATCTTCGCCAATATATCCGGCTGCCACATTAAAGGCTCCTAATTCCTCATAAATTGTGTAAAACATATTGTAAATATTACTGCGACTATAAATGTCCATTAATATAGTTCGAACATCATCAAGCCATTTTTTTACCGCTTCTGATTGCATTAAATCTCTATCAGAAATAGCGATCTTAAACCAAGGATGTGATGGGCTAGTAAGACCGCCCATCATGCCAGAAGCCAATACACGTAAATCTTTAGTAGCTGTATTATCTAGAAGAATCCTGTGATCAATTCCTTGGTGTCTATTGGGCTGCTGCCCTTCAAAGAAGCCTCTTTCAGGTGCTATATATTCTGATAGTTCTTTCCATGTCGGGACGTGATCTTGCGCCTGCTCTTTTAAATCAGTGAAATGTCGTTCAAATGGTTTTCTATCTTCGATTTGCATGTAATCACATCCTTACTGCCCCAATAAATTCTTTTTAGTGGTTGCCACCGATGAAGTGTCACCGGAAGCGGAGGTATAAATAGTTTTTGATAGCCCATACCGAAGTGCGGCTTTTTTACGTGCCGTTTCAACTGCATCAGCTTCGGCTTCTTCTTCTTCTGCTTCCTCTTCGGCTTCAGCATCATCTTCAGCTTCTTGCGCTTGCTTTACAGCATACGCAGGACTTATATCATGCCAAACGTTAGTAGCCCAATTGCCAATTTTATCAGCCGTGCTTCCCATATCTACCACCCCTTTTTAAATGGATCATAATCATTTTTGCAATACTCAAGATTGCTTGGGCCAATGTTACGATTCTTTTTTCGTACCGGATAAGCGAAGGATAGCATTAAGGCATCCCCTCGGTTTGGCGAAGGAATGCCTCTGGCTTTCATATCCTGTTTTGATTCAAGTTGTATTTTGCCATCTAATCTAGGCACTGTTTCCGGCCCAATTAAATCATTGTAAAGCACCTGGTCTTGTGGAATAACTCCACCCTCTTTTAACCAATCCCTGCCAAGTTTCCACATTTCAGCCCGTTTATTTAAGCATCCTTGGTCACTGGATGTACCCGAAAACCAAACTATTGTCCAATTTCTACCCATTGTTTTACCGGCGCTTACTATCCCTGTGCCGAATCCGCCATCGATAAATACCGCATCCGCGTGTTCTTCATCTTCCAGGTTAGCAACAACATTGGCTATTTGAATATCGTTGTCATTTTTACCGCATGCTCTTAGAATCTTAAACGCTAATCCTTGGCGTAATCCGATAATTAATTCGTCGTCGCCTTCCCACGCCGGGTCCACTGTGATTATTTTAGGAGCAAAGTTATATTGTTCATCTCTTAAGTGCGCCCCATAAGCTTTGTCAACGTCTTCGGTTGATATAAATTGTTTGGCTGACACGTTCGGAAACATGCCGCGAACACGGACTTTTACAAAGTCGGAGTCGATTCCGTAGGTGTCTATCCATTCTTGGATCTGCTTTTTGTTTGACATCCTGGCATTTCTACTATCTATTTCATATGTAGTCCAGAGGCTTCTATACTTGCGCCAACACTCTCTAAATCTTCCGGTTGCTTGTGTCCCATTCCCAAACAAACAGCAAATAATCTGAGTATTTTTATCAGTTAATGCGCCTTCTGTAACCTCGAATATTTTATCTGCAATCTTACTAGCTTCATCAAATATAATTAAAATGCGTTTTCCTTGATTATGAAGACCGGCAAACGCTTCTGTATTAGCGATTGACCAAGGTATAGCATCTATTCGCCAAGTTTTTTCGTGTTTTGAATCTTTAGAGTAAATGGCCGTTGCGGTACATTCAAACCAATGGCTGCAAATAGAAAGCCGGTGCCACTTTTGTAGCTCCGGCCAAGTCTTTGTTCTTAATTGGGTATCCGTGTTAGCAGTTACTATGCCTCTGGTATCTTCTCGCGTTGATATAGCCCAATCTATTAACCAGGCAACTTCACAACTTTTCCCGACTCCATGACCACTAACTGTAGCCATTCGAATTACATCTTCAAAATTTGTGATTTCCCCAGCTTTAAGTTGATCGCCGATATATTTTAGTTGTTCTGCCTGCCATTCATCGGGGCCGTCGAAGTCTTTTAATTCTCCTTCACCCCAAGGATAGGCGTATAAAACAAATCCATATGGATCGTTTGAAAACGAGGCTATATCGTTTAACAGCTCGTCCTCGTAGTTTACTTTTGATTGTACCATTTTAAGACCTCACTAAACGAAAAAACCGCCTCTGAATTAGAGACGGTGATATGGAAAAATCATCGTTTACTTTTGATTTATTTTTTGTTTGCTCTTTCCCTGGCAGCTTTCATCCGGTCGGCAAGGTTAATCTCACCCGATACCTCAATCTCTTGTTTATCTCTCCACTTATCTCGTTGGCGATTCTTTAACCAAAATATTCCCGAAGTCGGGATAGGTGGATAATATTTTTTAACCGGAACCTCTTGGACTTCAGAACCGTCATTATTACCTAACGATACTACTTTCAACTCGATTTCATCTCGTTCATAACCAAGAGCTTGTTTGTAAAGGCTTTGAGCTACCAAAGAATCAGCTTCAACTTTTCCTCTTTTCATGGACTCAAGAAATTCTGGTTGTTTCTGCTTCCATGCGTTTATTGTCTGTTCGCTAACTTCAAAAAAATCGGCTAACTCTTTATCAGTTGCACCAAGTAAACACAATTTATATGTCTGTTCTGAATACTCCGGCTTATAATTGCTAGGTCTTCCAGCCATTCAAATCACCTTCTTTATACTTACACATGAAATCAATAGTATCTAGTAATAATTGTTTATTAAATTTGTCCTCTACTTCTTTAGTCCGTTCTTTCACTTGTAAATTATTAATTAAACGTAAATCTTTAATTATCACCTTAATCATTACTTAACTCCTTAATTAATAATCTTCTGTATATCTCACCGCTGTATATCAGGATAATGTGAGTGACAAGTACGAGGAAATGCATATTTCCGAGTTGGCATCTTCGAATCAACAATCAGCTTTTAATTACTAAGATAATGCAAAAGCCCCAATTAAGGGGCTTATCTCCTGTGTATTTCACTTGTGCGTGTCCCCGGCTTTTCACAGATTCCGGGTCGATTCACCCTCTCGGGTTATCTCTTCATGTTACCATCATACACCCGAAAACCCCGCTTGTAACTGCATAGAAACTGCATACATTTTCTGTAATAGTGATTGATATTCAGATTGCAAAACTTAATATCTTACGCGACTTTTGCAGTACCGAATCCCTAATGTTATATATTTTCCTTTCCGAAAACTGCATGCATCCCGAAATAATTTTATAATCCACATCTTGGAAGAAGCGTAGCCTAATGAATTCTGCTTCTTCCTGGGTCATTATCTTGAAGAACTTGTCCACTATGTAGACTTCGATCTCTGCTTGAATCTTCCGCAATATTGAATTATCTGAGTTGTTTAATTTGGAATGGCTTGGCGGAGTTAATCTAAGATAAGATGTTATCTGCGGCTCTGCCAATATTTCTAATTGTTCTTTGTTAAAGTTATAGCGCCTATATAGTGCTTCGATTTGTTCGTCGTTTAATTGAGCGTTGTCACTATTCATCCCCTACCTCCTTTTGCTTATTCAAAATTTTTGCTAAAACTAAAGGGAATATTGATGTATGATAAGCCATGACCGCCAATGCCAAATCTGCTGGTTCTTTAATAATTTGAGACAATAATTTTACAGTGTTGTCAGCCATCCCCTACCTCCTTCTCCTTAAATCCCCAGCAAACTCCTTCGTGGTTGTGGAGCGAACAAAAGGTTAATTCGGCTTTCGGCAAAAATCCTTTGACATAATTAAAATCAGGTTGATGCATATAATATTTGCATGCCGAATAACATTTTCCATCAAATTTAATCCCTTGATATTCATAATAATGGCATTTTACGCATATCGCCCAACGTTTCTTTATTAGCCAATAGAGTAATCTAATCATTGGATGCCTCCATCACTGCTAATAATGCAGCTTTACATTGTTCTTCTGGCGTTGCGTGTATCAATTTAAAAATGCAAGATGAACACCGGCACTCAGAATTGCCACGAATAACAGCCTCTAGTTCCCTAACAAATTGTATTTGCTGCCTTTCGGTTAATTTCTCCACCACTTTCCAAGCCGCTTCGATATCAGTTGAATATTCTTTTATTTCGGAATGATCTTGTATTTGCTTATTGCATTTGGCACAAACTTCATAAAGATGTTTAACATCGGTTACGCAATGATTAAAAACTTTCTCGGCTATTAATTCATCAATTTTCAATCCCGCTTCCATCCCCAAAATTTCATCCCTGGTCATTGGGCACCTCCTCAACCTCTCCATTTCCATTCTCTTCTACTTTCTCATTTTCGCTGCCAAATTTAATTCCGTAAATAAAAATCAGCCCCCATAAACGCCATGGGCTTTTAGTTATAAATAACCCGCCAATTACGGCCAAACATATAAAGATATTGGTTAATGCTGTAGACCAATAAATGTTCATTCCATCCCCTCCATTATCCCTGGACCATCGTGAATATTGCCGACTTTTTTAATATTCCATAATCCCAAAAGAGACTTTATGTCATCTGTTTTGGGATACCATGCCTCAAAGGAAAATGTGAAGTGTTTGATTATAAATATGTTTCCCTGTTCATCTTTGCAAATATCATCTTCGTAAAATTCAATATCACCGATAGTAAGATTTATAAATTGCCCGACTGTTTCGGGGATGACTTGATAGCAATAACTTGTACCATTTTCGTGATATTGGATATAACATTTAAGCATTGATTGGCTAAAACACCCAAACACCCATTCCCCATTATCAATCCGTTTGCCCTTATGTCTATAATCTCTCATTCTTCATCCTCTTTCTTTAATCTTTTAAATAATCTCTTTAATCTCAACCTCAATCCGTGGATTTTTTCGGTCAATCTCAAATCGATGTGTAATTCCCTTAACATATCGCCACGTATCGTTTGGAATAATTCCAGATTTAACTAACCCATCAAAGATAAACTTCTGACCAGCCATTACATTGTCGGGGTCGCGCCGCTTATCTTTGGCATACCAAACGATAGTGGCTGTTATTGGATTAGCCAATTTTTGAGCCATCTTCGCTATCCAACAAACAGCGTCGGTGTTAATTTCTTTCATTTCCGCATATGCCCCAAAGTGGCTTTTGGCTGCTTCTATGATTTCATTAAGACCTGGTAATTCACCCGGGATCGTAAATTCAATGATCATAAATTATCCTCCCACTCTTTAGCGACCCTTTCCCAATATTCTTCCTCCCGTTTCAGTTGACGCTTGTGTTTTGGATTGCCATACACTAACCAAATAAAATCAAAGATAAATTGATACCAAGGGAAATAGTTGCAATGATATTCATCCACTTCCCAAGAATCACATCTTGGGCAATAAATATCGTCGTAATCTCCAGAATCACCAAGCGGGCCTCCACCATTAACCTTACTGCTACTACCAACCCACCAACATTTTTGACACTTTGCCGGGTAATATCGATTTAATTCTTTTTCGCTACATATTGGCTTCATTTTCTGCTCCTTTCCTATTCGGACACATCAAGCATAAACTCTTAGGCTGCTTGCAATATTCACAGCGGTCAGTCATCCAGTGCCTTAACATTATCCGCAATCATCATTACAAAATTAGCTACATCAGCACATTCTTTAAGGATTTTTTCTTTCCGATCTTCAGTGCCAATAAAACAGCTCATTTTCCGTTCAAGCTCCCTGCAAAGCTCTCTGCACTCTTGATACATCTGGTAAACTAAATAATCATTTTCGCAGTTTTCCCATCCGCCTTTTCCCAAATTCTTAGGCTCGTTCAATTATTGCTTCTGCAAATCGCTTTACTTTAGTTTCTCCACGCCTTTCAGTCATCTCTCATCCTCATTTCATCCGATTTTTAAACTCTAACCACAGTACTATCAAGGGAATCGACCACCATCCAAGGAATCCCGCTTTATCGTCTATCATCCAATCAGCCGATATTTTCCGGCAGTCACCGCCATATTGGGCGATTAGTTCCGGGGTGTTTTGGTTGTAATAATCAAAATTAAATATTTCTTTTATCAAAAATCCTCTTGCATCGCAAAGCAAGCATTGTTTATCTGTGTTAATTGAATGGCTATGTTCCCGGCATGTATTAAGTATCAGCTCATGCCCCCGCCGTTTCATCCACTTCAAACACCACTTGGCCCCGAATCGGAATGGGCCAATCTCTGGCCACTTATTTTTTACTATGGTGCCATCCATGTCTACCGCTATCACCAGCTTTTTACTCATCTCATCACCCTCCTATAATCATTAATCACTACTTTATCTGGATACCGAGTACCAGTTATATTGCAATATGCCCAATATAGGAATCTAATCAGTTTCATGGGGAACCTTCAGGAGCTTTTTGGACTTTTTAATGGTTTCTTTCACTCCACATTGCCCGCATTTCCGGGTTAATCCTTGAACGCAATCACAACATAATGCTCCATCATCATACATTGATATAAATTCTTTCAGTAACCCCTCCGCCTCAATCAACCGTTGCGCAGCCCATGGGACGAATTTGCAAGCCGCTTGAATATATAACCCTTCGTCACCCTTGCCATCATAATCCCATTTCCAAACCTTGACTTTTCCCGCTAACTCCATCATCTCTTCCGGCGTTTTAATCATTGGTTAGCCACCTTGCTTTGATTGTGCTTTCTACATTTCCTCGATTTAGTACTTGCTTCCCATGGTGTAGATTCTGTTCTAGCACATGGCGCACAATAATCGCCTTTATCCGTTTTTTTCTCAGCACCACATTTTATACAGCGTTTCATGATACTTTCTACCTCCAAACTATCGCTTTATGTTTTTGCTTACTTTTTGCTTCCATAGACGAGTTTAAATTTTCAAAGACCATTTACATGTCGCGAATATAAAGTCGTCTAATTTGGCATGTTTTGCCTCAAATATTTGATTGTAAAATGATACTCAAGTAAAGGTTAGAATTACCGATGACGTATTGAGAATATATTGCATTTTTTTGAACTATCGCTCTAACAACCGCTTTCTTAGCTTTTATGTAATGAGTTATCATGGAGTTAGGTCTCCTTTCAATCTTTCATAAATATAGTCCAGATAGTTTTTGAACGCCGATCACCAAATAAAGGCTTGTATTTAATCACAGATAAAATGTCTTTTAGTTTGATTTGTTCTTCGTTCCACTTAAAAACCAATATCCCGGCGGGTTCTAAAACTCTCATGCACTCATCAAATCCTTGTTTAATATCTTCTTTCCAATCGCGTCCGAGTTTCCCGTATTTTTTTGCCATCCAAGAATTATCGCCAACATTTTTTAAATGAGGAGGGTCAAATACTGCAAGCTTAAAACTATTATCGAGATATGGAATGTTTTTGAAATCGCCAATGATATCGGGTTTTATAACAAGTTTTCTACCGTCGCATAGGGTATCTTCTAGTTCCCTAATATCCATAAAAATAGTTTGAGGATTTTTTCTATCAAACCAAAACATTTTCGATCCGCAGCAAACATCTATTATTGGTTTATTAATCATGGAGTTAACCCTCCTTTGCTAATGCTGGAAAATTTTCTGTAAACCGTTCCCCTTTTGAATCAACGGTTATTTCAAATTTTAAAGTAGTTATGTCATAGCCTCTATTTTGTATTTCTTTTATAAATTCGAGGGTGAATATTTCACCAAATAAATAATGCATATCACTTTTAGTTCCAATTCCCAACGGATACCAACATTTGATATCTTTTTCTTGCTTGCTCCATTTGACTTTTAGCTTATTTCTTAACTGTTTCATGGAGTTAAGCCTCCTTTAACAATTTACGTACGGGATTGTATAAACACCGCCGCATTCTCTGCACTTATAATTCAACTCATCATCTAATATCTCAAAGTTTCCTTCGCCACCGCACTCGTCATTATCACAAGACCACCAAGCACAACCGACTTCGTTTATTTTCTTAATATCTAAAATACCTTCTAATTCAGTTGTAATTGGTTTCTTATTTTTCCGGCATAAGTATCCTTCTACTTCGGTAATCGGATTATCTACATGGTCAGATATTAATTCGTCAGATACAGCGGTATTTCGAGCTTCTTTCCAGGTTTTAGCGGCAACATAAACCCCGCCATAATCTCCAGATTTTTCATTGAAGAAGTAGACTTTATTCATTCTTTCCCCCTCCATTCCTTGCCCCGCTTCTTTCCCTCATCCCACCCGCAACTATTACATGGCTCTAGATTATCAATTCGTTTTGCATATTGGCAGGTGGGGCATTTGTAGGAATCGTTGATACTAATAAAATTTACTAGGCTTTTCATTTATACCTCAAATAATTTCTGTTGTTCAAAATTTGCGACTACTTGTAATTCAACTTTTATTGGTTCATCCGGCCATTTTAGTGTTGGAAACCATTCTCGCGGCAAATCAATCATGTCTGCAACTCCATTTTCACTAAGCCAACACTCATATGATGCGTAATTTCGTTGGAGATTGCTTACTGCTCCAACAAGTGAACCATCTTTATCTCGGGCAATATTGAGGTACATCATTCAATTATTTCCTTTTTAGCACCCGTATTCATCACTTTGTTTACATCCAATTTTAAAAGTTCGGCTTTTAATCTACTCTTTATATCATCTAAAAGTCCTGGTTCCCGCCGTTTTGAATCAATCTCCATAATTAATCCATCTGCTAGCGCCAATGCTTTTTGGCATTGGTCAAGTTTGATTTTTAGACCTTGATTAACCATCTTGTAATCTTTTATTTGTTGTTTATTTGACCAATATTCTTTTTTTAGCTTTTTTAGATCGCTTGGTATCTCGGGTTTAGATGTTGTCTGCATCTTTATCAACCTCGGTTTCGTAAAATATTTGAAGCATTTCATATGGTTAACCATCCGTGGTACTGGATGCTTCCGTGCTAAAAAAGTTAAATTACTCGTTACTTTTTTGACTATATTGTTTATCAAGTAAAGTAAATTTTGATTTTGATTTGTAAAAATTAAAATCAATTACTCCAAGCGGCCCAAACCGGTTTTTAGCTATTATTAAGTTAGTCAGTGACGGGTCGTTGTTGGGTGGATATTTATTAGGATGATAATAGTCATCCCTGTATAAAAACATTACCTGCGCCGCATCCTGTTCCAATGTTCCCGAATCCCTTAAATCTGCTAACATCGGCGTTTTGTCTTCCCGCCGCTCTACGTCTCTTGATAGTTGGGATAAGGCTACAATGGGAACATTCAACTCTTTAGCAAGTCCTTGCAATATCCCCGACGTTTCTGATACTTCCGAGTTGCGATCCCCCCGACGTTCTGGAGCCATAATTTGAATGTAATCAACAATCACCAACCCCAAATCGTTCATTGACTTGAATCTACGTAACCTATTAGCCAGTTCCGATGCTTTGATACGGTTAGAATCGTCAAGATAAAGCTGCGATTCGGATATGTTATTTGTCGCTTTACCTAATTGGCTCCAATCGTTATCTTTTAAAAGCGTTGTATTTTGTAACATATAAGAATTGATTCCGGCATCCTCGACCATTAACTTTTCAATTAATTGGTCGTTGGTCATTTCAAGCGATACGAAAACTGTTGGGATCTTGAATTTAAAGGCGGTGTTTTTAGCGATTCCGTTTAGTGCGAACGTTGTTTTTCCCATAGCTGGCCTAGCTGCTAAAATAATGAATAACCCTTTTCTAAGTCCACCAATCCGATAATCTAAATCACGATATCCGGTTTCAATTCCTACTATTCCGTTATTTTCGCGGCGTTCGCCAATCTGGTCATATACTTGCATGACTCTATTTTTAACATGCGCAATTCCGGTTTTTTGGTTGGTGCCAAGTAATTTCGAATCTGCTGCCATACTCTTAGAAACTATCTCGTAAGGGTCCCCGCCATCAATTAAATGTCTGGTTGTTTCATCACATTCTACTTTTTTCTGACGGGCAATCGATTTTGCTTTGACAATCCCGGCATAATGTTTGGCATTGGTGAAGCTTGGTGTTAAATTCATCAAGTCGATTAAATAACCCCGACCGCCTATTTTATCCAAGTCATTGCCTAATTCGTCTGCCACGGTCATAATGTCAAAGGGATTCTTTTTGTTGATTATCCGAGCAACTGATTCCCATATTACCCGGTGCCGCTCCTCGAAAAAGTCGGTTGATTCCAAAATCTCCTGCACTTCATAAACAGTTGGAAGGCCCCCGGTGAAACACGATCCTAATGTGCTGCGTTCTGCATCGATATCTATTAACATTGCAGGTTATCCTCCTGGCTGAATCTGTCTCATTCTTTCAATAGTGGATTGGGTTGAATCTGCCTGATTACTTTGATGAATGTAATCTTCAAATGATTTATCTGGTCCGATAAAAGTTGCCGGATGCTTCACATATTCCATTTGCTTTTTAGCTGATTTGCAATAACTCGCGTAATTCTTAGCGGCAAGGATTAAATCTTCAACTTTAGCTCCATCTTTAACCCGCTTAATCCATTGCTTAAACGCCTTACCCTTGTCAATTTTCCTTGGGTATTCATTCCAAAAGTTTTTAAATTCATCACTATAGCCGACAGGCGCATTGCTCTTATTAAGATTAAGATTAGAATTAAGATTAAGATTAAGATAGTTGGAGGGACTACCATATCGTATATATATCTTATTTATCTCATTTTTTATTTTGTCTGGAAGTCCTGCCAGTATTGCATTTATGCCATCTTTGATTTTTGACTTCTCACTAAAATTTTGGTGCTTTATAAAATTATGCACTATCGCAAAACCGTCGCAATAAGATATCTTATCTGCTTGGCAAAATCTGTCAATAATCTTTGTAACTGCGTCTTTATCAATTCCAGTATCGAACGCAATTCGCCGCAAAGATATCTCATAGACACCTGCGATATTAGTAAGAGGATTAGTGAGAAAGTATAAAAAAAGTAATTTTTCTGTTGGGTCTAAAGCAATGATATAATCATCATCCCAAAACTTAGTGTTAACCATTCGCTCTTTTGACATTTGAACGATTCCTTTCTCCAAAATCAATACCCTTGAATAGAGCGTCTAAAACTTTATTGCTAAAGCAATTTGCGATATGTTCCAATTCTTCAATACACTTTTCAGCTTCTAAAAATACTTCAGTACCCATAAACCTAACAACTATAAAGCCTTGTTTCATAAAATAACGTTCTCTTTTGTAATCGTAGTCTCTTTGTTCTTCCGTTTTGTGGTATTCGTGACCGTCTATTTCAACTATTAAACTTGCTTCATAATATTCGATCAAAAAATCCGCTTTATATGGTCCTATTACTTTTCCGGGTTCTATTAAAACATTTTCATCAGGCATTCCATCTATAAAAGCCTTATAAAACTTTTGTTCTATCTCATTCATTCACTCACCCCTCTCCACACGCCTACAACGGCGACATAAATAGTGTTTATTGAATAAGTGCATCTTATTAGTACAGATCGGGCAGGGTTTAGTCACTTCTTTACCTCCGTATCTCGGCTAACTGGAATAAACTTTTCCCCTATCCACCACCCCGGTTCCTCGGTATAATCACCATGCCCAATATAAGTTTTTAAGCAATCTCTTTTTCCAATGTGATCCAAAATCCAAAAGCGTAATCTATCAAACATTATCTTTTTATCTCCGCTTCTTCGCTTATTTCATCTCTCCGGTAATACAAAATATCATCTTTATACATCCGTGGCTTATTAGCCGGGAAAACATCATGCAATATGCCATAACTGGGAAAGGCACTGCAAAAGTGTTCGACTTTCATAATCGTTCCGGGGCCGTGTTCGGTTGTTACTCTATCGCCAACGCGCATTATCTTTTTACCTCCGATTCAATATTCGTTCTTCGAGTTTATCAACACGCCAGTCAAGCCATACAACCCATCCTATTAAAAATAAAAATGCTATTATGAAATAAATCATTACTTTTTTACCTCCGCTTTAAATTTCAATCTCCATCCATAAGCCGATTCAAAGGGATATTTAGGAGCGTTATAATGATTCCAAACTTCGGCAAAACATCCGTCAAATTGCTCTACCGACTCAAATCCTGCTGCTTTCATTTCAGACCAAGTAGTCTCCCTTACTTGTTTAACTTCCACCCCGGCATTGATTAGGGTGATGCGAGAAGCCCAGGAAGGCATACTGGTGGATAAACGCCAAATTAAGTTAGGTGGAATTTTTGAATGAGCCATTCCCCAATCTTTCATCTTTCCTTTTGCCCATCCATCAGCCTTATAAAATAAATATTGTTTCAATTTGTCTTGTCCATAATTGTCATAGCCGGCGGATAACCATGTTTCTTTTCCCACAATCCTCGTTCCAATGGGTCCGAATGGGCAATCAAAATATTTATCAGTATCTTCCCAGCGCAATTTACCGATATTTTTTGTATCCTCTTTTGCCGTTGAATCAAGTAATCGCTCAAGTTTACAGCCATCATATAGAGGTTGTATTTTTACCGGCCTCCACAACTCCGTAATCATTCCATCAAGGATACCCTTTACCTCAAATTCATGTAGGCAAATGTTCATTCACTTCACCACCTCAATTTTTGATTGGGCTTGATTAAGAAAGTAATTTTTCCAACAGGAAAATGGCTTATCGGGATATTGATCGCATATGTCATGGCATTTAAAAACGTCCATAAAATCCTCACCAAATTCGGCTGGACAATCTTTCATGTGAAAAACAAATCTTTCACAGGCTATCCTCAACGCCTCTTTCAAAACTTCTTTTTCCGCCCGTTCCTGCCGGAGCTTATCGATCAACTCATTTTGTTCTTCGAGTAAGTCAATATTTATTTTGTTAGCGGTGGAGAATTGGGATTGCAATTCATCAATAATAATGCTTTTATGCTGTTCAACCATAAAATGGCTTTCTCGCTCTTGTTGGAGTTGGGATTCTAAAGTTTGATAATCTGGTTTCCAATCTTTATAACACCTTTCAATGTGTCGCGGATCATCCATACATAAAGTAAAAGCAATTGCATCACATCGGCTTTTTCTGCAATTATCACGCTTCTTTTCCATGATTCCTCCTACATCTCCAGGAGCTTGTTAGCCCCTGGATGGTTAATGAGTCTAGATATCTAAATCATCAAGATTGATTCCATCAGCTTCGTCAGTTGATTCACCAAACATGCTGATAAACTTACTAAAATAGCATCCTTGGAATGGCTTTTGCCCTTCTTTTGGTTTACTGGTGCTGAGGTTAACTTCCATAATCCGGTTTGTTAAATTAGGCAACAGTTCTGGTAGATCACTTATTTTTTGTAATTCAAACCCAATTTTTGAAAGATCATCTTTGAGATAACCAAACTTATCGGGATTGTCCAGGTAGTACTTTTTGAAAATAAGACGGCGAGAAAAATCACCCTTTGCAATTCGTAAACCAAACTTTAAAAACACTCGTTGACTGTCGTTTTCATCAATTTTTGCAGTCTCAATATTAACAATATATTTCCCGTCCGGTATGTCCGCATAAGTATTTTCCGGTTTCTCTGCCTTATTCCACTCGCCATCGAACTTGCTTAAATAATCTTGATATGACATTAGTTTTTGCTCCCTTCGGTTGCTACTTCAATTGTTTCACCGCTAAATCCAGGATTATCAATATATGCCAGTGAATCATCGTCGCCTAAATCCTCAGATCTAATTGCCGCCTGGTCTACCTTAACTGCTGTTTGCATTTCAACAGACATAATTCCCCATTGTTTAAGAGTTTTTTTAGCAAGAGTCTTTCTACACATTTCATTCGGATGGGTCTGCCACGGCCCGTTAGTGAATGTTTTAGAATACTTTTTGCCATGAGCCAACAAATCTTTTTTGTATTCAAAGGCTACTTTTTCAAAGCCATTAATTAAACGGAAATAAAATGCGAATCCGACAATTTCATCTTCGCCTTGAACTGTAAAATCTGCGTCAAGGGTTTCAGTTAAGGGATTCCATGATTTGAATTGATCTTGGTATACATCAACTAAATTCATTTTGGAATATTGAGCAGTACGCAAACCTAATTGAATAAATCCTTTTGAACCAATTTGAAACTGGGCTTCCCCGGAATATGGAATAATGTTTGCAAATCCCAAGTTCTTATCAATCGGTAAATCCAAAGTAGCAGCAATAATCGCTGAACGGATAATGCTTTCAGGATTCAAGTCAGCAATTTTTCTAAGTTCTTTACTACCATTTACCGCATTAATTACCGATGCAATAAACCCCGGCGCTTTTGATTGCAAAATTTGATCTAATCTGCCTTTTACATTTGGCGCAGACATGAGCTGTGAAAAGCTTTGTTTTGTTGCCGCCACTGCCGTTCCTGATTCTGTTTTACTGAAGTTCGCCATTAATCATTTACCTCGCTTTATTTATATTTTTCATGGCATTTATGCCAATACCCACAATGCTCTGAATTACACATGAAGTTATCCACGTTCGGATAAAAAATACCTGATTGAATAGCCTTTGATATCTGCTTGGCAATCGCTAAGAACCGGTCAATATCATCTTTGCAGCGGCTACTTTCCAATGGTACATATTTAGGGGTTTTGGTATTAACCAAGTAATCCAAGACCACTTTCTTTTCTTCCTGGCCCAACAAGGTTCGGTAAGCGAAACTATAGGCGGTTAGTTGCAAACTCTTATCTGCTATATCTTGGCTAGGCGTTTTAGCCGTTGTCTTGGTATCCCGAATAATGCCGCCTTCCTGAACCACATCAATGAAGCCCTTAAACTTCAAACCGTCGGCCTCAAAATATACTTCTTCTTCCACATACTCGGGTTGAACCATCGGGGCCACTTCTTTGTGATAAAGCCCGGCTAAAGTGATAACTTCATCTTTGATTTTTCCTTTGTCTTCATCCGGCTTCCACTCTGTTTCTGGCACCGATGAATCAAATTCTGTTGCAGCCGCGTCTTGAACATCACTCAATGACAAATCTTGCTTAGTTTGAATCTTCTGTTTGTAATTGATCTCCTGGCCCTTATGAACCGCCTTACCCTTAATCATTACTGATTTTGAGGGGAGAATTAAACCTTCACAATACCGAAAATAATATTGACTAGGGCAACGAAGGAACATTGATATTTGGCTTGGGCTGATATAGTCCGGCATCGTTTTCCTCCGTCTCTTTATTCCCAAACAAAACTCTTTCCGTCCCCTCGCCAAACTCTCTCAATTGTGCTGCAAATATATTCTGGATTAGTGGTGGTAAGTTTGGTTTCATGGTCCTTCCCTATCCCGGAGATGTTCTTTTAAATGACCAATTGTTATTTGGTCAAGTGCCTCGTCCTGATTGTTTTCTGTTATCAGCAAACCAATATTGCAACATTCAGCAAGTTCTTGAGCGATTTCATCGTGGTTTGCAATGCCCAATAACCTGATAGTCATCGGAGAACCTTGATCGATTTCGATGTTTTGACATTTAGCTGTTAGATTAATCATATCTGCCTCCAAGCCCATGATATAAACCAATTCCACAAACTAGCCCGATAGTTTCTTACTCCACCGCACCCGTTGTAAGACCCCATATACGTTTCCCGATTTTTATATTTGCACGAATAGCAGTTATTGTGCATCTTCCACCTCCACGGGCCAGATCAACATAGCTACTTTGCATAACTGACCAGGTTCAAGATTATCAAATTGAGGGATATCGCCATCACCGATAATTCCCTTGCTGCATCCGCCATCAGCGTCAAATGCGCCACGCCGTTTATTCCAAACTGGCTTTTGGTTGTAGTCAAATAGGCAAATTCCAACGTCCTCTTTCCCCGCTAACATCTCGACTATTTTGGGCTTTTCTGTTTTCACTTTCGTTCCTCCATCCACCGTTTTATCAGCGCACCACAGTTGGGGCAGTTAGTTAGCAACTTCAATTGCATCAAACATCACATCTTCCAAAACTCCATCCAAGCCGGATTTATCACGATAACTCGCCCCTGCCAAACAGCTATCATAATCCGGTCCAGTTAATTTACAATCATCTTTGCCAATGCAATCGATACATTTAATCATTGGGGGCCTCCTGAATATCGAATGATACTGGCTGAGGGAAACAGTTTAATTCCACTCGCGCAATTGTATTACCGACCACAGTACGACCGGGGATGGTTTTAAATGCTGGACACCATTCGCTACAATTCGCAGAAACTTGAAACGGGCAATAAAAATTTTCTCCGTTTAGTTTTAAATAAAGTTGCTCTCCCACCGAATCAGGTCTGTATTTGCCCAGTGTATAAACCCTCTCTTTAATCTCCACTGTCATACCTCCCCTAAAAAGTTTATCTATGTCGACAGCCTTTCGACTGATTATTTTCGGGCCACGTCCAGATCCTTCGGCAATCGGTGCAGATCCTACGCTCCTCTTTCATTCCCCGACTTTGCGTATGGCATCAAATGCTTGTCCTCGACTAGACTTGCATTATCCGTCCACCCGTGGCCTTAATTGGGTTGCCAATCACCTATATATCAAAGCTAATGCTTAATTTGCTTAGTTAGTGGGGCTGGGTAGCCCCGGTTAGTTTAAAAGTTTAATTTAAATGGTGATACGATAATCCTTGGCTCAACATAAACAGGTTTAACATCTTTGCCATTTGGGTCTTTTAACAATACCCAAGTTCCCTCTGCCGATGATGGAGAAAATAACCCATTTGGATCTACCTGGGGCAATGCAACATTTACCCCGCTTGACCCGTTGTAATCTACCTTTTGGGGATTAGTAAACTGTGTTGCATATGGAATACCATAACCAATGGTTTCACCGAGATAAATAAACTTTCCAGTTAATTCGCTGAAAACATAGGTGTATGTAACTAGTCCCTCTTGGTCTCTAAGCTCCAAAATGTCTTTTAGCAGCCGACGTTCACGAAAATTTTTGATAGCCGGCATACCTACCGACGCCGTTCCCTCTTTAAGCATAGTTTCTTGTTGCTCACGTTGAACGTTGTCGCTGCTTGTATCTTCTAAACATCCCGATACCATCACCATTAAAATAATTGATACAATTAAGACCGTTGCAACCGATAACCACTTTTTCAATTACCTAACCTCCGATTTTAATTTTTGAATGAATGACCGTAAATCATAGGGTAACTTGTTTTCGTCATAGTCTGCTGCTCGGTGCAAAATGATTGATGCTAGGGCATCCTTTTGGTTGTTATCAGCTTTGATATACTCAAACTGCATGTTTTGAAGCTCTTGAATCATCCCTTGATTGTAGGCTTTAGATTGTTCAAAAGTTTCACGTCGCACCTGCTCAAATTTTGGGGCAAAGGCTTTATAAAGAAAGAAATCGTTACCTGTAGCAACCCAAGCCAAGCCTAACATTAAGACAATAACCAACAAACCAATCAAGATAGCCTTGAAAATATCAGACAATGTATCACCTCCCTTCACTTTATTTCTGCCGGTTTACCTGACACCGGCAAACTCTCGGGGATGTTCCCACATATTACTTAACATCTAATAATCTCTGCATATCCTCAATAAATTTTGTTTTGCCCACGGTCATCTTGCGTTTAGGATAAGCATCAATCATAATCTTTGTGTATTTCGTTTCCTGCGCAATACCCCGAAGATTAACCCTTCCATATTGCTTTGCAAGCTCTCCACCGTGACTATAGCTACTTTTGTTAAGCCGATCAGACCTATGTATGATTCCTCGTTCGTTTGGGTGGCGTTGTATCATTTGCAAGGCACCAGCCGATCCGCGTCTATCCAACGATCAAAGCCTTTTGCAACAAGGCGGTACATTACAAGTGTTTTATGCAATAGCTGAGAATGTTCAACTCGCTTATCAACGACATGGTAGATTTGTTTGCTAAATTTGAATTTCATTGCTTGTCCATATTCGGGGATTAAGTCGATCATTTGGTGGCCTCCTTATCGCTTAATATTGCGTTTCCGCAAGTAATCCGGCTTTCGTCCTCTTCTTTGCTCGGAATAAATACGATTACATCAAAACCAGCCTTTTTAAGTTGATATTCTGCATCTTTGTATGGGTAGTAATTTTCATAGCCACCATCGGTGGTTAAGCCGTTTTTAAGGCAACCGTTAGTTAAATGCATTGGAGTAATTTTGCAAAGAAAATAATCAGGGTCAAAGTATGTTTTCAAAAGCTCAGCGTTAATTTCATAATCAGTTAAAGCAAAATTGAGAGTTATTTTTCGGCCTTTTGGATGTTTCAAATTGTTCAAAACCGCCGAGATTTCTTCAAGTGATAAAGCCGAATCATTAAACATCCAGCACCGTGCTGTTTCATTTGTAGTATTCAATGATATTTGCAATCCAGCCTCACCATTTAAAAGCGTATTTTTGATAAACATCCAATTGTTTAAAAAAGCCCTTAATTTCGCATTGTTACGGGGCATCATCGTTGATATTACTGGATGAAAACCCCATCCTTGATTTTTAAATAATCCAGCCAAATATGATGTTGCATAAATAACCGATTCGTTCCAGGTCGGTTCACCCATTCTGGCAAAGTGGACATTCAGCCGTATTGTATGTTTGATTTCAGGATGCAGTTTGATTCCGGTTTGGACTTGATTAATCAGATCATCAGCAGTTGCATTTTTGCCAGGGCCAACTTTTGGGACGTCGCAGAATTTGCAACCCATTGAACAGCCATATTGAGTACTGATTGTGATAACCCATTTTTCAGAAAGCGGCAATAAGTCGCCGTGAGGCACTCCGTTAATTTCCCGACTTAACCCCATAAAATCAGCTTTGATATTTTTATCTTTACCATAGTCACCAAGGGAAACCAATTCAAGCGGTCCTTGCTCTCCTTCAACTATTAAAATGTTTCCAGTTGGAACGACTACATTTTTAATAACTTTCATTTTCTTCCCCTCCCCTCTCCCTGGTAATATAGCTACTTAGGCGGTAGCGGACTATTGATCTGTTTGATTACGTTAATCCAATAATCACGATCAAATTTTTGCCTTTTGATATCACTGAAACATATTGGATTTTGTTTATCGTAAGAAATACCAACTCGATGTAAAAGCCTATCGCTTTCCATTCTTAATGAATAGAATCCAATTTTATTTTTCTCAATAACATCAACTATTTCTGATAATTTATTACGATTTTTAAATAAAAAATTTAAACCTCCAAATTGTTGAAAACTTTCTTCATGTTCCGGTAACCCAATATCGGAATAACTTAATTCATAACTCTTTTGAATTTGGTTATAAAATAAATATTCCCATTCGCTATAATCAGTGAAGACGTCATTTATCCTTTCAAAATCTGTATCAATAAAAATTTCTTGATAAATATCATCTTCTGTTAAATTAAACCATTCCCCGATAGTACGTTTGCTTTCAAATGATTCATGAATAACTTTTTCTAATTTTGAAGTATAAGCCGGAAATGTGGCAATAATACCGATTAACCGGAGCTTTTGAGGCTCCATTCCAAGAAGTGTAAAACAAGATTGTAATGCCTCAACTCGCTTTGCTAAATCATTTGTTTGCCCGATTTTAAATAAACCCGTATATTCATTTTTAATAAAATAAATGCAGCTATGCATTGGTTTATTGTAAGCTTGTGAGCATGCGTAGATTTCACCTATTTCTCTTGCATTTAAACCATCAAATAAACGCTTTAAATAATCTGCTTTACCAGATTTAAGTCGTTCAATGCGCTCTTTTAATTCTTCCGTTTCGTTACTAATTGACATCATTAAGCCTCCTTTTCATTTGGACTTTGTACCCAGTCAATAACTGCTTGCTTCGGAATTCGCCACTCTCGGTTATAATGTTTGCAGGGTATTTTTCCACTCGTTAATAGCTTAGTGGCTGTACCATGGCTTACTCTCAGAAATTTCATAAACTCAGCCATATTCAATATTTCCGGGTAAATCTGCTCTGTTAGCTTCTTTTTGCGAGGCATTAGGGATCAGCTCCTTTGTAACTCAATAATTCTTTGTTTCCCAGCCTCGTTGTATCTCCAAGTTTCAACCTGTTTCAAAGAGCTTTTAGACTTGTCCAAAACATACATTCCATATTGCTCTATTTTCAAATCGTTGGTGTTAGCGATCCGGCCTACCATGTTTGCAGAGATACCAATTTCATTCCCGATCTCTTCTGCTGAATAGGACTTTTCAACTTTTGGCTTTGGTAACACTGGATATCCGCAGGTTACTTGTGCCGCCTCTCCTACAAGTAACTCTATAGACGGATTAGATAGCTTGTCTTGAAACTTTTCTGCAAGATTGGCTAATAAACGGCCTTGTCTAGCTTGGGAGTTACGAAGTTTGGCCTCGGCTTCTATAGCTTTGATTTTGGGGTCAGATTTTGATTTAGCTGAATAGGAACCGGTTTTGCGGATTTGCGGTAACACTTCATCAAATATCCACCGTTCAAATTTCTCTGCCTTGGTTTTAATTTCTGGGTTCCTGCTTTGATCTGCCGCCTTGACGATTAGACGGTAGATGTCACCTTCGAGAATGATTCTGGTTTCTTGTTCCCTTCCAAGGGAATCGATGACTTTCCAAGTTAGGAAGTCACCTTTGCAATGATCTAAAATGGCTTTATTTGGATTTGCATATTCCAATACTCTTGCGACATCGACACCTACTGCATACGGTTTTTCATCAATTTCTACCATTCTGACTTGCCCGAATTCTGGATTGTTAAAAATTTGTAATTCGTTCACTTTAATCCCTCCCCAAAAATTTCTTCTACGGACACATCAAATGCAGAAGCGATGGCTTTGCGATTGTTAAAATGTGGATAACTTTTGCCAGTTTCCCATAGCCAATAACCTTTTTGATTTGTTCCACACATTTCCGCAGCTATTTGTTGTTTCCATCCTTTTACAACTCTCAAAACTTCCATTTTTTTGTTCCAAGGAATTTCTTGAATAAGTAAATTTAAAGTCATAATTTCACCTCATATTTTGCATACTATTATCTGACGTAATGTTCGTCTGTAGATATAATATAACTTAAATACAGGTATATTACAATATCGTTTTGACGTAATACTAGTCAATATAACTCCATTTAGACGAATTGTTCCACAAATTTCTTTTGCTCGTTTCAAATATGTAAAATTATTTGACACAGTGACGTAAATTACGTATAATTATGCTAATAATTAAAATTTTGGAGGGGTTTACTTAGAATGGAAAAGAAAGAACTGGGGGACCGCATTAAGAAAGCCAGAGCCGTTGCAACAGCTAGAACCAAGCAAAAATTTACTCAACAAATTTTGGCAGATATGATTGAAGTTTCAAGGAGCTATATCGGAGATATAGAATCTGGGCGAACATATCCAACATATGATGTATTAGTTAAAATTGCACAAGCTTGTAATATTCCATTTGATTTTTTTAGTGAAAAACCGTCATTGGGGAGAACGATCAAGACGTGGAGAGAAACTAAAGGAATTTCGCTTGAAAAAATATCATCTCAAACACATATACCAATTGAAGAACTTATTAAAATTGAAAATAGTGATCGACAAGATTACCCAAATTTTACTTGGTACACAATAGCGGATGTTCTCGGAGTTCCTAATCCACTTATAACTAACACCATTCTCTATGACATCAGTGCTGATTATTTATCTGGAAAAGATACCGGATATGACTATAAGGGAACACCAGAATCTTGCGCCAAGCTGCTTGATTCATTTTCTCAAGAAGGAACTCTATACAATATAGAACCAGAATTAAGGCACACTACCATATCTGAAGAAGATTTAAATTTAATCTCCCGTTTTCGCAATCTTCCACCTGTCTATCAGAAAGCAGTAATGAACACAATAACCAGCTTTGAAGAGATTGTTGAAACTCAAAAGGAGCAGTCTGCAAGCAAAGAAAAGGAGGTTGGCTAATATGGCCGGCAAAGGTTCACTGATTGAAAAAAAAGGTAAATGGTATCTGGTTGTTAACATCAACGACGGCGGAGGAAACTATCGAAAAAAGTGGCTCCCACTTGCTGCTAAAACGGAAGCCGAAGCAATAAAAGAGCGGAATCTAACTTGGGCAGATCGTGAGCGGGATGAATGGATAGAACCAAAAAAAATAACAATCAATGACTGTTTTGACCGCTGGATAAAGCATCTTAAAGAACGTCCAAAACCGGCGGGTCGTAGAACTATTGAAGAATATACCGGGGCCTATCAGAAGCATATTAAAGACACTCTTGGTAATGTCCTAATTCAAAAATTAACAGCCAAACAAGTTCGGGAGCTTATTGAATCAAAGGACTCTCCGTTTAAAGCTCGCCGGGTTTATGACATTCTTAATACTATGATTAATTTAGTTTATCGTGATGGCGATACTAGATTAAAGGAAAATGTTTGCGGAAGGCTAACCCCTCCCGTGGTTAAAGGCGAAGGTAAAGAACACAAAACGTGGAATGCAGATCAATGTAAGAAATTTTTAAAAGAGGTTAGATGTCAACGGTATTATGGTGTTTTTTTAACCGCCATGACTACCGGTATGCGGATCGGAGAAGTACTGGGGCTAAGATGGCAGGACGCTGATTTAAAAAAGAAAATCATTAGTGTCGAACAAAAATTAGAAAAGAAAGAAACAGGTAACCCAGTAATCCAGGTAGGCGATCCAAAAACAAAAGCATCAAAAGCCAGCCTTCTTATGACTGATATTTTAGCAGCAGAGTTAGAACGCATTAAGCAACAGCAGAAATTTGAACGAAATGGATATAAGGAGCAATATAAAGAATTAGATTTTGTTTTTACCAATACAGTAGGTGGCCCTGTGGCTTTAGAGGATCTCAGAGATAGAGTTTTTAACCCAACAATCAAACGAATTCAAACGGAATATATGCTACCTAAAATCAGAATTCACGACCTCCGGCATTCGGCGGCTACCCTGCTTCGCAGTCTAGGGATTGACATTAAGACCATACAAAGATATTTAAGGCATGCCGATCTATCGGCGACCCAAATATATACTCATGACGATAACGTAGAATTTTTGAGAGACGCCACTGAAAAAATGAACGAAGCCCTAAAATAAAGAACCTTTCGGTTCTTTATTTATTTAAACTCAATAGTACCAATGGTTTATAAGTTTTCGTAGATAAATTCGTAGATAAAATAAAAATGACAGCCTTTGCAGGTTGTCAATTCAATAGTTTTAAATGGTGCGCCCGACAAGAATCGAATCTGACGAAATATGTTTTTAGGCTTTCTTACAATTTCTATTATTCCAGCTAAACTGGTATTTTGTAAAATGAAACTGCATAGGATTTCTATGAATTTCTTAGAATTTTTTTTAGAATTCGTAGATAATTCGTAGATGATTTTTTAAAGTTAAGCCACCCAACCGGACGGCTTATAAAATTTATTTTACTAGGATTAAATACGGTTTTTCTTCTTTCTTAACTTCGAGTTCTTCTTTGATTACCGTCATTTCCACTATATACAAAGCAGCTTGACGTATTTGGCTTTCAATTATTTCAATGGTATTATCCTTTGACATTCAATTGACCTCCATATTTATTTGTTTATTTTATTGTTTACTTGATTATGGAGGCTTGGTATGGTATCTTATAGATGTTATTAAGGCGTGTTATTTATGCGTGTCATACTAAGCCTCTGAAATACCTCTGTTTGCACCAGGGGTATTTCTCGTTTTCATCCCGCCATGCTATCACCACCCCTATTCCAAAACCACTTTCATTATACCCCTACCGTTACATAAAATCAATGGTCATTTATTTTATGTAATGAATATAACGCCCTATTTTGTTATTTTATTCCATACGCACCACCCCCAAAAAATAATTTTTATTTATTTATTCGACATCGAATGTATTATTGTGTAACGCGTTACAACCACAAAAATATATTACCATCACAAGCCGATTCTGTAAACTCACTGCTAGATTAATCGCTCGACAAAACCAGTGCTTGAAAGCCACGTCAAATCGTTCTCCTGGGACTTTCGGCATAGGAGGTTTAGCGGTTTTTAACGGTTTTTGTCGATGAATATTTTTAGTTCATGCCTACTTCTAACCCCAGTTTTTTGATAGATGACGGTTAGATGGTTTTCTACAGTGTGAATGGATACTCCCAATACAGTGGCAATATCCGTATTATTAAATCCTGTAGCGACTAATTCGGCTATGGTGTTTTCGGTTTCGGTGAAGAGTGTGAACAATAAAAAGCCCCCTGGTTAGTGTACTCAAGGGGTGAGGATCATATTAAACTAGAAACGTTGATTTGGCAAGGGGGAGATTGGAAAAGGGCTGGTAGATGATAGAGCTCATAAAAAAAATCCCGGTCATTGGCCGGAGTTAATCACGGGTTGCTTTTCCGAGATGGTTCCGGGGTGGTTCCAGGGTGCCACCTCATCGTTTTCAATCCAATTCCCCCTTTCTCTTCGCCTTTTCTTCCGCATACTCCATCAAGTCCCGCCTATATTGGCCTTCTCGACGAATACCTCATTCTGATGCCTTAAAGTTATAAATCGGTTTAATTATTTTCAGGACATCTACAGTATCCTTGATATTTTCTATGATTTCATCCATTGGTTTATATGCCATTGGAGCCTCATCGATAGTGGATTGATTAACGGTAGTGGAATAAATGTCATTCATACTGTCTTTAAACTCGCCTAAACTAATAATCTCTTTGGCCTTGCTTCGGCTCATCAATCTACCTGCTCCATGAGGTGCAGAATAATTCCACTCTGAATTCCCCTTGCCTAAACAAATTAAGCTACCATCACGCATGTTCATCGGAATCAAAACTTTCTCCCCTTTTTGGGCAGAAATAGCACCCTTACGAAGAATCATTGATTCTGTATCAATGTAATTATGAATCGTTGTAAACTGTTCTTCGATATGCCAGCCAAACAGTGTTACAATCTCATTGACAATAGCGCACCGATTCAAAACAGCGTACTGCTGGATAATTTTCATGTCATGAATATAGTCATTGAAACTATCATTTTCCAGGTATGCTAATTCTTTTTTAACCTTAGCAGCCTTACTTTTTTTAAGTTCAGCTTGAATATCTTGTTCTCTTCCCGCTGCTTTTAATTGTTCTACAAGCGCCTGAATCTCTTGTTTATTATTAGTAATTTCTTTGTACGCGACATCTTGATAATATTCTGCAGCTTGTTTACCTAAATTTCGGCTTCCCGAATGAACAACTAAATATAAAAATCCATCATTGTCTTTATCGACTTCTATAAAGTGATTTCCGCCGCCAAGAGTACCGATGCTTAAAATCGCCCTATTTAAATTAACATGTCCTTTGCATCTAAGCTCATTCAGATTGATTCTTTCCGAATATGTATGCGATTCATTTCGGATATCAAATCCAGCTGGAATATAACTATGGACGGCACTATCAAGCATTGCCAGATCAATATCTTTTTCATGAATACGGATACATTCCATTCCACATCCAATATCTACTCCTACTAAATTTGGAACAACCTTGTCTTGAATAGTCATAGTCGTTCCAATAACACATCCTGCTCCAGCATGCGTATCGGGCATAATCCTAATTTTGCTGCCTTTTATAAACTCTTGATTGCATAATTCGATAATTTGCGAAAGAGCTTTTTCCTCTACGTTCTCGGTATAGATAATCGCTTGATTGCATTTGCCATTAGCTGTTATTGGCTTTAACATTATTTAACCCCTCCCTGAATCTCTGATAAGCAACATTCCTATGATACTGTCTCTTGGGTTTCTCGATCGGCACTTGCCAATAATTTAACCCCTGGCCAATATATGAAAATAGTATCAATACACCAAACATGATAATTTTTATGACATTGGCCGGGATATGATATACCGTTTGCAAAGTCAGAAAGGCGGTTTTAGTATTGTTTTTAGGTTCAGTGGTTGAATAAGTCTGCTGCTTTAATTCGTCGCGCTGTTTGGTCAATGTCGTTATTTGGTCATTAGCAAATCGCATGTTGCTACCAATCCCGGTTTTAGCTTCCTTCTTTAATTCACCTTTCCAGACTACGATCTGTTCATTGATATCCTTGATTTCTTTTTTATTAATCTCGGCTGTATCTGCCTTATTAGTCGCTATCTGTTCAGCACTACTCATTTCAGCGGTGAAAAATACAATAGCGGATGGAATGGCAAAGGTTAAAAGATAAACGGTACATATCGCGCCGAACATATACCTTTTATCATCTTTAATCTTATTATATGCCATTGTTAGGCCGAAGGAATAGTTATAAACCAACTCTGCAACGATAACCGATGCAATGATTATTATTTTAGCAAGTGGATTATCATGGAGCTGGATAAAGGTGTAGATTATCGTGGAGCCAGTTATGATTAAGCATATGACATTTATAAAGATACGGAGATATTTATTGGTCATGGAATCACCTGCTTTTGATTTCTACAACTCAAACATAATTCCTGATCCTTATATACTTTTTCGTAGGGGTCGGGGTCGATGTATAGCGTTTTGCCGCAATAACGGCAAATGAATAAACGTTTCATGAAATCACCTACTTTGAAGGAATGATATCCATTAGGCGCGGGTTAACTTTTTATATATTTACGATATCGCCAATGATTGGGATTTTGCATTATAGCTAAACATTTTTTACAAGTTACCTCATATTGTTTGTCTGTTCTATTACCATCGTTTTCTTTTGATAGCCTGTTTTCAAGTCCGCAAAGAGTCCCGAAGTTATGACCGCCATATTCGTTTGGTATACAATAGGCTAAATGTTTAACCATTATCATTCCCTCCCCTATTTTCATCTTATAAGAACCGGTTAGGCTGTTTTTAAAATCCCAGCTCATTATATTTTTTAAAAGATAACTCAAATAATGAAAACTTATTTCCGTTTGGTCGCGCTACATAAAAAGGAACCATCATTTCATTCGTGCCAAAATAAATTTTATTATTTAACAAGTAAGGCTTTGGCATATTTTTTATTGAACCAAAACCATTCAGTCTAATTACTTCACAGCATTCGTCAATGCGTGCATAGTCAGAAACAAAACAATAATCTGATTCATTCGTGTTGTTAATTACTTTCAACAAACTACTATTATCTGGTATTTTCATAGCCACCATTTCTTCCCGTCTCCCCCTATTTTCATCTTATAAGAACCGGTTAGGTGCCGGTTAAACTAACTCTTGTATTTCGGTTATTTCAGTAACCTTTAAACCATTGAGATGAATGTAATAGGTAGTGCCGAAACCTTTTACCGTTATGTTCTTTCCCCCGTCTTTAAAACTTTCAAACTCGTTATCTTTACTATATCTATTGGTTTGGAATACAAAATGATTTACTGATACAATTTCACCGTTTTCAAGAATATCTTTTGCGAGACGTTGCAAGTTGTATTGTTCGAGTCGGTTTGTTCCTTCATATGTCGAGTATCGAATAGTTTCGGTCATTTCGAGTACCTCCATTTTCATCTTAAGAACCGGTTAGGCTTTACAGGTACAAAGCCCCGCTTCTTCTTTGGCCTGATAGCCATCCTTACATTCATAATAAGAATTTCCGCGAAAACCGACAGCCCCAAAGTCATTGGAGTGCTTTTGCAATACTCCGTTTTTGTGTTTACCGCATTTCGGGCAAATATCATCGTGTTGTATTGCTTCATTAATGATTCCTGCTAATAAGCCCATTCTTACCGCCTCCGTTTCTATCTCTTCAATCTTATTGAAACCGGTTAGGTGCCGGTTGAATTAAGATCTTGCAGCTTATAATACAATTCGTCGAATTCAGGAACCATGGACATATCTAATGATTGAGCCTCTTTTTCTAACTGTCTTAACCCGCTTAAAATTACGTTTAATTCCTGTTCGGTAATGTTGATTATCATTTGAAGCACCTCCGTTTTTAACTTATAATTAAATAACATTCTTTAACCTTAAACACATTATATACCTTATTTAAAATTTAGTCAATAACTTTATTGATAGTTAATTAACTTTGTGGTATACTTTATTCAAAGGGGATGATATATTGGTCTTACATAGAAAAAGAATCTCTAGCGTGGTAGACCCGGATTTGTGGAATAAATTACAAAAGTTATCAGGGGAAACAAGGGTTCCTGTTGCTCAGTATTTAGATGAAGCCATAGAGGATTTATTGAAGAAGTATGGGAAAGGGGAATAAGGATGATATACCAATGTGAAGGCTGCGGTAAAGATATGGATAATATTGAACAGGTTAATGATTGTCAATTTTGCTTCGGGACATTTTGCGATGAATGTATCGAAGGTCACGAGGAAGGCTGCGAAGATAACGATAATGGGAAAGGTTAATCCCAACGAATTAAAGTAAGGAGGTTAAGACATGGATTATGAGTTAGCATGGGAAGCCTTAAAAGAGGAACTACAAGATATAGTAAATAAGCTTGCACCTGTAAATCAATTTGCCTACAATCGAGTTTTGGGTATCATGGCCGAAATCGAGGAAGATTTGAAGGAGGGATAGCGTGGATTATCAAGCCGCTAAAATCGAATGGGAAAAACATAAACTAGACATCGAAGAGTGCACCTGTCACGAATGCGAAAAGGACAATTGCCCATATCGTTTTG
>WSSedA2C3DRAFT_1000004_pt1 | contig 43718 bp, 65 predicted proteins | sample WetSurSA2Cattail_FD_9486 | JGI IMG/M metagenome (IMG submission 9486) | reverse complement strand
CGAGCCGATGAATGAATGCGGCGCAGCAGAGAAAGATGAGAGCGGGCATTATATCGTCTCGGTCGCTGAATGGTTGCAATGGCTCGGCTGGCGCATGGATTCGCTGAAGAATCTAAAATATTCGAAGCGCATCATTTCGATCAGAGAGCCGCTTTCGAATCAGCTCATCGCGCCGATCTGCGATCTCGTCGATGCGCATTGGATTCTTGAAGCATCAGATATTCCGATCTATGCGGCGAATCTTGAGCCGAAGAGAACGATTCTTGATGCAGATGGCGCGATGAATGGCGCGGGGCCCCATGCTTCGGTATTCGGGCAGCGCTCGCGATCAATCGCTCAAGCTCGCTCGATCGGCTCTTTCGCTCGCGAGAAAGGCTATGCTGGCTTTGCAGAGCTCGCGCCTGAGCAGATCAGCGATGCGAATGGGCCTTGGAATACCGATTGCATCGATTATGCACCGCTGCTTGAGCTCTCGCTTTCATCAGGATGGGAGCCATCATCTTATCTTATATGCGGCAAGAGCAGGCAGCAGCAGCGCTCAGATGAAGCGAAGATCGAGAAGAAAGAAGAAAGCTGCTTTGAGAAATATATCGCTGATCGCCCGATCTCGAAATGGCAGATCGGCGAATTTATTCGCTGCATATTTTCTCGATAGAATCTCGCCTAACTTATTGACAGAAAATTAGTTATCAGCGCCGGCGCTCATAACTCTTTTATTCACAGCGAGTTAAGCAAATAAACGAAAATAATTAACTCGCGCCGTATCAGCAATTTACGAAGCATTTCCTTAATCGAAGAGCAGAAAATCTCTGTTTCGAGGTTGCATCTTCATATATGAAGCGCTATCATCATCTTGCAATGATTAAGAATAAGAGAGAGAGCAAGAGAGAGCGAGCAGAACGCCTCGACTCTCAAGCTTCTATGAAAGCAGCTTGCTCTCTCTGCCCGAGCTTCAATGATCTGCGCGCCACGAATCTTCGCATGAGCGAAACAATTACGATCGCGCAGATGAGAGAGCTCGCTGAGAAAAGCATTTCGCTTTTCTTCTGATCTTTGAATCCAGATCGGTTCGCGCCTCGAAGCAGAGATAGCCAGACCCTGCGCCAGACCGATCGAACATATCGATTCCCTAATCACCTCCATGAATCACCTCAGAGCGCGCATGAGCGCGCTCTTTCTTGAGGGCATGATCAGCCTTGCTGAGCGGTCGCCTCTCGCGCTTCGGCGCATATGAGCAGCTCGCGCTCAGATGAGCTTCGGCTCTTGCTTCTCATGCTCTCAGGAAATCGCATCTCTAGCAGATGCGATGAATTTCAATGAGAGGTGCTTCAATGATGACTTTGAAACTCGGATCGAAGATGAGAACGATCGCTTTCGCGCAGAGCAATCCGCTCGACTTCGCTGAGCCGCTTTCGATTCTTTCGAAAGCTCGCGAAGAATTCACGATGCTCAAGCTCAGCGCTCAGAAAGCGATGATGCAAGATGGGCTCGACCGCTCAGGCTTCATCTTCCAGATGACAGAGAAGAATGCGCAGATCGATCGCGCAATCTTCCTGCTGCGCGAAGCTCAGAAAGAGCAAGACTAAAAGCTGAAAGCTGAGAGGGGACTGAGCTCGCGATTAGCGGGCTCGCCCTAAAGCTGCATCGCGAATCTCAAGCTCGCGACAGCAATTCAATTTTAATGGGAGGTGCTTCGGTGTCTAAATTCTTTTTGGATCAGGAAAAGAAGAGAGCCCTGATGGGGCTCACGCCTGCTGATCTCGGAATGAGCGCCGCCCGCGCTGATAATGAGCGAGCGAAGCGCTGCGAAGCGGGATTGCGCTATTGGATCCCCGAGCCGCTCGCGATGATCGATGCTGAGCTCAAGAGAATCCATGACGCGCTGAGCTCGCTGAATCATGAGCAGATCAATGAGCGCTTCGAGCTCAAGCAGCGCCGAAATCAATTCAATGCTGCTTTGAACGCGCTGAGAGCTCATGCGATCGAGGAGCGCTGAAATGGCAAAGCAATGGCTTCGCTACAAGGTGATCTTCATCATTACGAGCTTGCTCGATTATGAAGAAGATATCACGATCAAGATCGAATACTTCTTCAATCTCGAAGAAGCGAAGCGGGCGATCCTCAATAATTATGATCGCTCTTGGAATCGCGCTCAGATCGAGCATCGCGCTTCTTCAAGCTCGCCTTGGTATCCGATCGAAACGAAATGCGCTGAATTTCTCTGATCGCAGAGCACCCGCTCAGCAATGAGCGGGCAATGCGGCAGATCGGTTGCAAGCCCGATCGAAACGCACATTTCAATTTTCTCAGGAGGTGCTTTCATGGCAAGCCTTTCTCTTAAAGGCAAAGGTGTTCGGGTTGAATCTCTTTTCGAGAAGCTCATCAAGCTCGCGATCAAGCTCGATGACAAGCTCGCGGTGAGCTACGCTGCATCGGTCGATCGCGAAGAGAAGCTCAAGCTCGCGCTCTCGCCAGAATGGAAAGCGCATCATGAAGAGATGATGCACTTTGAGCAGGGCATGACGAGCGGCACCCGCGAAGCGCTCTGCGAGATCATTTCGCTGCTCGCCGCTGAGCTCAAGATCAGCGATTCAGAATGCGCAACCGCGCTTTGGGCTTTCAAAGAGCGGCTCATAGATGCGCAGATCGAGAAAGAAGAACGCGCATGAATCGCCATATCATCATCAGCAATCTTCAGCAGCTCAAGCGGGAGACGATCTCGATCGGCTCGACATTGCAAGATCAGATTGAGCTCGCTGAGCGCGGCTCAGAGCTCAATACGCAGCGCATTCTTGATTGCATCAGCGATATCGCCGATCTGAAAAATTTCGCGACAGCGATTGTGAATTCCCGCGATTTCATAAGCCTCGCGGAAAAGCAAGACCGAGGGATCAGATGAGAGCCGCTCTCGATTATCTGCTCAGCAAGCGCAGCGACCTTTTCGAAACGCTGAAGCAAGTCGATCAAGCCCTCATCGATTGCGAGCGCGATCATGCCCATCATGCGATCAGCATCTTGATCAAGCGCAGAGAAGAGCTCGATATGATGCTCAATGATTTCGATCATGCGATATCGCTGCTGAATGAAGATCATGAAAAGCAGCTCAGGCAGCGGCAGATGAAAATGGTTATCGAAGCGCAGAAGAGAATTTTTGATCGCAAGAGCGCCGAGAGAAGAGCAAACGACCCGAAGCACCTATGATTCCTCTGCTGAGCAAGCTGAGGGGCAGCGAGCGCGAGCTCGCTGCTAAAGCTGCAAGCTGCGTCCCAAGCCGCAGCATCAGCAATCTCGAATTCTATGGAGGTGGAATTCAAAATGAAACTCTCAAGAAAAGTAGGCAAGCTGCGAAAGATCGCTCTGCCGCTCATGAAAGCGAGAGATCGCTTTCTCGATGAGCTCCCCGCTCAAGAGAGCGAAGAAGAGCGCGATGAGCGCATGGAGCGCGAGCGCCCATATTATGGGCCTGATGATATCGGGCTCAGAGCGCCGTGCGATTCATTCTTCATCGCAGATCATGATGAGCCGCCTTTCTTTCATCGACTGCGCAGCGATCGCTCTTTTGACGATTACGGCTACGATCGCCTAGCTTCTTTAGATCGCTATGAGCGCCGAGGGCTCAGATGAGCGCATTCGATTGCCTTATCATCGATCTCACGAAGCAGCGGAATAGCTTCATCGTCTATCTCGAAGATCGCTCGCGCATCGTGCGGAAAGCTCTTGCGCAAGCTCGCGAGAGGTTGATGTTTAACCGCGCTGAAGAGCAAGCTCGGCAAGAGCGCTTGATCATTCGACTCGAATCGCGAATCATGCTTATCGAGGAGCTCAGATCGGAATTCATCAAGCGCTTCGGAGAGCAGAGATGAGCGCAGCAGATAAGAGCAAAGAAGCAGAATGGCTCTCTGATCAGATCGAGCGCCTAGAAGAGATTCGCGAAGATATCTCAGGGCTGCTCGAAGAAGTGCAGCATATCTTCAGACAATTCGAGCGCTCAGAGAATCCCTGCTTGCAGAGCATCAGCAACCGCGCTCATTGCTATTTCATCGCAGAGCTCGAAATCGCGCTCAGCATCGAGCATCGCTTCTTGATGCGCTCATCGCTGAGCTTCGAGCAAGCGATTCTCGATCTCAAAGAAGAGCTCGAATCATTGTAGCGCCCGCAGAGGGAGAGAGCGAGCTTGGGCGCTCCCTTAATGCGATTGCTGCATCCCAAATTGCAGCGCGCTAATTTCAAATTTCTCAGGAGGTGCTTTTATGGTTCATGCTCAAGGATTAGGGAACAGGGTCACCGAAACGACCGTGCGGAGCGAACCGCAGCCAGAATTCACGCGAAGCTGGCGGCCTTTCTCTCATGCTGAGGTGCTCGATGCGATGAGCATCGCGATCGTTGATGCAGGGCTCGAGGTCGGCGCGAAAGAATACTCTCTCAGAAAGCCGCTCGATGAGCCTGAAGCGGGCTCGAAGATGCTCGCTTGCTGGCAGCTCAAAGAGAAGCAGGGCTCAATCGGTCGCGGCATCTCGATCATCAATGCAACCGATAAGACCGCAGCGATCTCGATCGGCTGGTACGAGCGAATCTTCATCTGCTCGAATTTCTGCTTCAAAATGGAGCTCGCATCGGTTCTCTTTCGGCGGCATACCGGGCGGCTCAGCAGCGAAGAGATTCTCTATGATGCGCGGGAAGCGCTGAAGATGCTGCTTCCGAAATTCGAATCGCTCAAGAAATGGCATGAAGCGCTCAAGCTGACGGCTCTCAATGCTCAGCAAGCAGCGCTGCTCACGACCGCAGCGATGAGGCGAGCGATTCTTCCCCCTGCGAAATTCCCGAGCTTCTATGATTGCTTCATCGGCGAAGCATCGCGCAAATACGAAAGCGAGCGCGGGACGCTTTGGGGATGGCACGCCGCAGCGACCGAAATCATGAACGACAATTCGCTCTTGACGATGGTCGATAAGCAGCATCGCCTCAATTATTTCCTCGATTATGAGGCACCGATCGTTCTCAAGCGCGGCGAAGATTACGAGATCGACCTCAAAGCGATCGAGCGCGCCGGCTTCGAGCAATACAAAGAAGATCAGGCGAATTTCAAAGCGCAGCTGAAAGAAAATTCGGCGATGATAAAATCCAATTTTCATGATCTCAATCTGAAGCGCAAGCCGAAAGAGCTCGCGGCGCCGATCGAAGAGCAGAAGCCGCTGCCGAAAACGGCTGCGGAATTCACCGAGCGCGTTCAAGAGATTCTTAGCTCGCCCGCGAAGAAGAAGCTCCCCGCCACGACGAAAGAGATTAAAGAGATGCTCGCAGCAGAGCGCAAGAAGAGCGAAGCGCAGAAGAAGAGCGCGAAGAAGAAAGCAGGAAAACGCTGATGGCTCTCTCAAAGAAAGAGATCATCGCGAAGCTTCATTCAATTCCGGGCGGCGATGTTTATGAAGAGCTGAAAATCGAGATGCTCTGCGATATCAGAGATGAGATCAATAGCGTTCAGCAAGAGCTCGGAATCGAACAGGCGCTGGATGATATCAAGCGCGAGATCAAGAATGTCGCTGATGCTCTCGAAGCGCTGCCGCATCTGATGAACCGCGATTAGACCCTGATTCCCAAAAAGAAAAGGCCCTCCCTCGAGGGCCTTTTTTTTGGCTTATTATCAGATAGAAATCATCTGTAAAGCGCTCCCGAAAATCGCTCGATAGATTCTTCATGCCCGCTTTGGAACGCTTAACCTACGCGATTGTAGCGATGTTTTTCCCATAGCTGCTCATGCAATCATAAGCCCAGATATCTGAAATCAGATGAGCATATTTCTCTTGATTCGCGCTCTGCGGTGGCATATCATCAGAGAGAAGCATTCTTCTCTATATGCTTCATATTATGCAACCGCTATCAGGAGGCGCGAATGGCAGATCAGCGAGCAGCAGAGCTTGAGCTCCTTAGAAATCGCCTCTGCGGGCGAAATTTGAAGAAAACGCTCTCAGCGAAAGGCATCTCAAAATACCGCATCTCGAAAGATTGCAGCATCTCTTATCGATCCCTCTGCTATTGGCAGAAAGGCTTCTGGCGACCGAGCGATAAGAATGTTCTGATCATCGCTCGATATCTCGGGCTCATCTCGCCTGATCAGAAAGAGCTCTTCGAGCTATCAGAAAAGCTCAAAGCTCTTCAGCAGACGATTGAGCGCATCTCTTCTCTTGATTCTGATTCAATTTCTAAATAAGGAGGTGCCTAATGGCACAGACAAAAATCGGGCGCTTGAGCGAGCTGATCGCTCTGGCGCGGGAAGTCGAGCCGCTCGCTCGCAAGGTGACGAAGAGCGAAACGAATGAGATCGATTGGAGCTTCTCTCAGGTGGTCTCTTCGATCGGCACGATCATCAAAGAAGAAGCAGAGAAAGCGAAGCTTCTGCCTGATGAGCCTGCCGCGAAGCTCGCTCTTGAAGAGCAGCTCAAGCTCGCTCAGATGCAGATCGCCGCGCTCAAGGCGCAAGTCGAATCTCTCATCCCGATCGATTCTTCAGAGCTGCGCTCAGCTCAAGGGCAGAGAAGCGATGAAGTGCAGCTCACCCCTGAGAAAAGGTGGTAACGATGAGCGAGCAGAAAGAAATGAGCATGACGCAGCAGCAGAAGCCGCTCGCGCCTGAGATGCCTGAGAAGCTCTCGCCTGAGATCGATCTGATCGCTATCCCTGAGCATGAGCGCGATATTGAGAAGATCGTCGGCAGAATCGAAAAAGATGTTGCGATCTTCAAAAAGATCAAGATCGTCGCTCTGAAATTGACTTCTGAGCGCGATTGGCTCTTGCAGAAGAGCAAGGCGAATCCAGAGGGCTCGCCTTATCTTCAAGATCGCGGCGCTGAGCAGATTCGCATCGCTTTCGGTGTCGATGTTTCAGGTCTTCAGCTCAATGCTGAATGGCTCGAAGATGAGCGCGGTCGGTATGTGACTTTCATCGCTTCAGGCAAGGCATTCTCGAAGAAGCTCGGCAGCTATATCGAAGATATCGGGACTTGCTCGCAGCGAGATCGCTTCTTCGCGAAAGTCGGCGATCGCTTCAAAGAGCTCGAAGAGGTCGATCTGACGAATGTGCGCAAGAAAGCGGTGACGAATCTTTATAATCGGCTCATCAAGCGCATGACGGGCGTTCTCAATGTCACGGTTGATGATCTCAAGCTCGCGCAGCTCGATATTTCGAAAATACCATCTCTCGATTATGAAGAGGGCAAGGCGAAGCGAGAAGCAGCTCTCTCGAATGGCTCGAAATCTCAGCGCGATGAGCTCTCGAAGATCGCGAAGCTGATGAGCGAGAATGATGCTGAAGAGAAAGCATGGCTCAAGAAGCTCTCGCTCTTCAAAGATCAGGATCAGAAAGAGCATTTCATCGAGAGCATCAATCAGCTCACCTCAGAGAAATGGATCGCTTCTCTTCTCGGCAAAGCAAAAGGCGAGCTCAAGAAATCGCTTCCCGATATCTATGAGCAGATGTATCCTGCAGCTGAAGAGAAGAAGAGATGAGAGCAGAAGAGATCAAGGCAATCGAGAGCGCGCAGCGCGAAAAGCTCGATGAGGTCTTTCTCAAGAAGCAGGATGATTGGCCGCGCTATACGAATTGGGCGGGCGATCTCGGCGTTGAATGCGATACTTATCAAGCGCTCTGCCGCTTAAAGCCTGAGCTGAAGCTGAAGCCGCCGCTCGATCTCAAGAAGCTCTTCAGGGCATCAGGGATGCTCGAAACGCCGAATCTGATATTCATGCAAGAAGCAGGGCTGAAGATCGCTGAGCAGGCTCGCGCTTATCAATGGCGAGAGAAGCAGATCAGCGGACGCATCGATGCGAAAATTGATGTCGATATCGCGCCGTTCAAGACTTCGCGGATTCCGCTTGAGCATAAAGCGCTCTCGCCGAATTCTTTTCGCTCATGCAAGAAGCATCGCGACGAAGAGCTGCCGCTCACGAAATCACCTTATCATTGGGCGCGCAAATATCCCGCTCAGCTCGCGATCTATCAGCTCATGGATGGCAGCGAATGGGGCGAATTCTTCTTCTATGAAAAAGTCACTGGCGATTATTTCTTCTGGCTGCTCGCGCTCGATCTCGAATATGCCGAAGAGCTGATCAAGAGAGCTGAGCGCTGCAATGCGAATGTTGCTGCTGCAACCATCCCACCCGCTCAGCGAATGGCGATCTGCGAGCGCTGCGATTTCGAGAGCACCCATTGTTTCACCGGCAAAGAGGGCGGCGAGGGCTACGAGCTCATCTTCGATCAAGCAGAGATCGAAGCGCAGCTCAAGCGCAGAGAAGAGCTTGAGCCGCTCGTCAAAGAATTCGAAGAGCTCGATGAAGAGATCAAAGAGCTCTTTCATGCGCGCTCTGCGATCGTCGGTGATTTCAAGATCGATTCAAAGAAGAGCGGGCGGGCTTGGCTAGATATGCAAGCGCTGCCTGATGATATCAAGCGGCAATTCACGAAGCAGCTAGAATTCTATCGCATGACGATTCAGAGGTTGAAAAAATAGCAGCGATGGGCGGGGCCCGGGTTTTCGGCGAAGCACCTCCATTGAATAGCGCTCTTCGCTTTCAAGCTTCAAGAGATATCTCCTTTCGCCCGGCCCCGCCCCTTGCTCTATTCAAAGAGAGATCATCATGAGAAGAGGCAAAGAGATTGATAAATGGTATGCTTTCTTCATCGATAAATGGCTCTTTGGTTCAACGCGCCATGAGCTGATCGTCAAAGATCAAGATCAATTCATCGATCTGCGCGGCATCTGGATCGATCTGCTGACGCTATCGAAGAAAGATTCGGGATTCATAAGAGCGAATGAAGAAACGCCGTATCCGCATGAGCAGCTCGCGGGGATGTTTTGTATCCCGATTCGCTATCTTGAAATGACGATCGATATCGCGCTCAAGAAAGGCAAGCTCAGCGAAGAGAAGCCGGGAATATATTTCGTAAATTCTACCGACACATATTCTCTCTCTGATCGCAGAAAATACCAGAAAGAAGCAGAAGTTTCGCTATTCTCTGAAGCAGCTGCGCAGAATCCTGAAAGCATTTCAGCAAAGAGCGAAGCTAGATTAGAAGAGAATAGAAGAGAAAAGATTAAAGAAGAAGATATAGATGGCTTCTCTTCTTTCTGCGCAAAGATCATCGATATCTGGAATCGCTTCTCTGATGCTCGCGATCTAGCGAAGATCAATGCGATCATCAAGGGCTCGAAGCGAGAGCGCGCTCTTCATGCGAGATATCTCGCGAAAGATTTCGATCTCGAAAAGATTCTGATGCAAGCGATCAAGCAGCCGTTTCTTTTCGGTGATTCTGAGCGCGGCTGGAAAATGAGCTTTGATTGGATCATCGCGCCATCGAATTTTATCAAGGTGCTCGAAGCTCAATATAGAGGGCAGCAGAAGCAGAGCGAAGCAGAGCAATTCGCTGAGATGAATAGAAGAATCGCTGCGAAATATGAGAAGAAGCAGTCCATAAATCGCCACGCCGCCTTGTCTGCGATGGCAGATATATCCATGCAGAAGGAGAAGCCATGACTGACGCGAAGGTGACGGTGGAGATGGAGGCGCTTCGACAGGCATATTACAGGGCCACGGGACCTCATTCTATCCCGTATGAGAAATGGAATGCAGAGTTCTTCATCTTCGGGGTAATGAACCTCAAGTGTATTGAGAAAACACTCTCCGAACTCGGCATCTCGGTTGAGGAGGTAAAGCCATGACTGACGCGAAGGTGACGGTGGACGACCAAGAGCATTGGGTGAGCCTAGCGATGTGCCACCTGTGGTTCCGCCCCGTGTCACAGGATGACATTAAGGACGCCATCCGAGCCACGCTCACGGAACACGCCGCGCTGGTGGCCTTTAGAAGAAGAGCGAGCGCCATCATGGATTCATCAGGAGACAGCTGGCCACTCTTTATCGCCAGAATCGAGCAAGCGATACATCTCGTGAATGATCTGGCTAATGAAGAGAGAGAGAAATGATCAGTATCTCAATCGAAATGAAAGCGCTCTCGAATAACAAAATCAAAGATATGAATCGCTTCGTCTATCAGCGCAAGAAGCGAGCGATCGAGCTCATGATCTGGCGCGAGCTGATCATCAATGATATTGATATCCCGATCGAGCGGGAGAAGAAGAAAAAGCGCATCGAAATCTGCGCGCATCTCTCGCCGAGAAGATATGATGAAGATAACCTCGAGGGCGGCATGAAGCCAGTTATAGATTGCCTGCGCGCTCTGCGCTTGATTTATAACGATTCACCGAGATGGCTCGAAAAAAAGATATCGCAGAAATTAGCGAAGAGGAATATGATCGAAATCTCGATTGATGAGGTGCATGATGTATGAGCTTCATCTTTATCTGATTATATTTCTTCTTGCGCTGATTGCTTGCGCGCTGATCGCTTTTATCCGTTTTATCGATAATCTAAAAAGCATCAATCGGGAGGTGAAGAAATGAGCGTTATCGGCATGATGAGTAAATGCTGCAATGGCGATTATCAAAGCGATGATGAGGGGCGGCATATCTGCCTCGAATGCGGCGATTTCTGCGAGCTCGAAGAGATCAAAGCGATGCCGACGAAATCTGAGATCGCTTATGAGCGCTCGATGCAGCGCGCTCGCGCTCGCGGTGTTGATTGATGAGATCAGATCAGCTCGAAGCTCTTGATGAGAGCCGCTCGCATTTTGAAAGAGCTGCGAATTTTATAGAGAATATGATCAAGGGCAACCGCTCAGCTCATCAATGGGCTGTCGCTGAAATCGAGCTCTGCTTCGAATCTCTCACGCGGGCTCTCGCTTGCTCTGAATGCGCATCGGGGCCCCAAGGGGCCCCAAAGGAGGATAAATGAAGCGCTTCTTTCTCATCTCTCTCTTTCTCGTCATGTGCTCGATCTCGCTGATGGCGCAATCGGCGGGGATCGAGCTTGATCCGGCGATCGCGAATGCGATTCTAAATGGCGGTGTGCTCGGCTTCAGCGTCTTGACGCTGACGCAGCTCATCAAAGAGAAGCTCAATCTCGCTGGCGGGCTTGTCATTCTCGTCTCGCTTCTCGTCTCGCTCATCGCGACCGCATTTTATTTCTTGACTGTTGCGCCGCCTTGGACGCTCAGCAAAGAGATCGGCTATGGCCTGATCGTCTTTGCGCTTGCCAACGGCTGGTATCTCTTCAAGACGCAAGCGATCAAGAGCGAATGATTCAAGCGAGGGCGCTGATCTCAGTTTTTTCGCTGAGCGGTTATTCCCGACTCATCCCATCCAAGGAACAGATCAGCGCTCTCGCGCTTTATTTTTAGGGCATGAAAGAAATCAAGATCAATCAATCAATGATCGAAGAGGCGAAGCGGTTTCATCATCACAATTCTCAGACATTCATGCCTGATTCTTCGATCAGAACGAAAGCGAATGAGATCGTTTCTTCATCATGGCTCGGCAAGCTCGGCGAAATCGCCGTCTGCTCATGCTATCATCGATTGGCGATCAATGATGAAAGCTTCGAGCATGATCTCATCATCTTAGGGCAGCGCATCGAAATCAAGACGAAGAAATGCAGCTCGCCGCCGCATGGCGATTATCTCTGCTCTGTCGCAAAGAGCAGCGCATTCCAGAAGCCTGATTATTATTGCTTCGTGCGTATCAGGGATGATCTCGCAATTGGCTGGATTCTCGGCTTTATATCCCATGCGCGATTTTATGAGATCGCTTTCTTCAAGCGCGCTGGCGAGCTCGATAAAAACGGCTGGTCATTCAAGCGCGATTGCTTCAATATCGAAGCGAAGAATCTTTCATTCAGGGAATTCCCGCCGCCTCAAGATTGCGAGCATTCGGCTTTTCTCTCTCTCTTATTTCAAGCTAGGAGTTAATTATGCCATTTCTGATCGTTCTCACCGACCCCACCCTTGAAATGCTGATCAAGCGCTTTCTGCTCAGCGATGAAGCGAAGCAATTCGCAGGGCAGAATGTCGATTCAGCCGTTCTCTATGAGCTTCTGAAGAAGCAGAAAGATTATCTCTTCGCTGAGGGATATAATTCGAAATTCGTCGCTTTCAAGCGCTCTCGGCTCGGCATGTGCGAGCGCCTGTCTCAGAGCGAATGCGATGAGCTGCTCGCGAAGCGCAAAGAAGCGCAGCAGAAGAATGAGCAGCATCGCTTCGGACCGACGATTCAGAAGCCTGCGATGATCATCCCGCGCAAGCAGAATTGATTCTGCTCTGCGCAAAGCCTTGACAAGCTCCCTGATAATGAACGAATCTTATAGGCGAGCAGCTCGATGGCTTCAGAAGATCGAAGAAAATTATCAATCTCATATCTGAAGAGATTCATCGGCATCGCTTATCGATGGGGCGGCGATGATCCGCTCGCTGGCTTCGATTGCTCTGGCTTGATCGTCGAGATTCTTCAATCTGTCGGCATCATCCCGCATGGCTCAGATTACAGCGCTCAAGGCTTGCGCGAGCGCTTTGCAGGGACCCCATGCGAGCCGAAAGCGGGAGCTCTTATCTTCTGGCTGCGCAATGATCGAGCTTACCATATCGAGATGCTGATCTCTGCTGGCTATTGCATCGGTGCCTCAGGCGGCAATGAGAATACGGATTCTGAAGAAGATGCGAGCGCGATGAATGCTTTCGTCAAGATGCGGCCGATCGGCTATCGCGGCAAGAATTTCATCATGCTTGATCCTTTCGCATGATCAAGGGGGCAGCATGGCGCAGATAATCGCTTTGATCTCGGAGCTCTTGGGGATTCTGAAGCCGCATATTTCACCCTCAGAATATGAGCGCCTTGATCGCGAATTCGCAAAGCTGAGGGAGGAAAATGAGAAAAGAAAAAAGCGCATCAAAGACGCTCTCGCAAGCGATGATATTGCTTCTCTCAATATCTTGCTTTCTGAGCTTCTCGAATTGTAGAGAAAAGATCGCCGTCACGCCGATTCTCATCGGCGATGCTCGCATCGCTGGCACGATCTCAGAGGGCGCGCTGAAATGGGAGCCGAAAGAGAATCAGCTCGGGAAATTCTATATCGTCACCCCGGCATTCGTCAAAGTCTGCCTCGGCCTTGCGATCGAGAATTCTGAGCTCAAGAAAGAGATAGAGAAGCTCATCGCTTCTCAGAGAGAGAAATGAGCGCGCTTCAGCAAGCCGTCGAAAGCATCTCTCAGGGCTCGAAGATCATTGAGCTCTCGATCGGGCTCGCCGCAGCTGCGCTCATCATCGATAAGGTCTTGAAATGGGCGCTCAGCTGGAAGAAAGAAGATAAGGCGATGAATCAAGAGCCGACGAATGGCCATCGGCAAGCGATGATAACCTTTGAGCAGCCGGCTTTCGTCAAGCATGATGCGAAGAGCGATCTTCTCTGCGCGAATCTAACGAAGCTATGCGATGCGCATGAAGAGATGAAAGAGGTCGAAACGGCGCAGACGAATCTGCTGCAATCGATGGCAGATGGCGGCGATCGCAGAGAGAAGCTTCTTGAAAAGCTGCTCGATAGATTCGATCAAGGCAGAAGAGTGCTATGAAAGCGATCTCGGACCCTGAAGAAATCACGCCGATCGAGAAGCATGGCGAGCTCTTCTTCAAGCGCGAAGATTATTTCTGCTTTGCCGAATGCAGGGGCGGCAAGGTCCGCTCTGCTCTTCATATTGCGCAAGGCGCGAAAGGCCTCATCTCGGCAGGCTCTTCTCATTCGCCGCAAGTCATCATAGTCGCTCGCATCGCTCATCAGCTCGGGATCCCGGCACGCCTACATATCCCGCTATGCAATCGAAAAGAAGAGCTCGAAGCGATATCGCATCTCGAAAAAATTGAGCTGATCGATCATAAATTAGGCCGCAGAAATGTCTTATCTCATGATGCCGCGCTCGATGCGAAAGCTCATCCTGATTGGACCTATATCCCATTCGGCATGGAGCATCCGCAGCATATTGAGCAGATGAAAGCTCAATTCAAAAATGTTCCTGATGAAGCTCAGCGCATCGTCGTGCCTGTCGGCTCAGGCCTTGCTCTCTCCGCAATTCTCGCGGGAGCGCATGAGGCAGGATGGCAGAAGCCGATCATCGGGGTGTGCGTCTCGCCGATCTCTGGACCGACAAAGATGCTCGATAAATATGCGCCTGCCGATTGGCGCGATCGGTGCGAGCTTATCCGATCAGAGCTTGAATATGCGAAAGAAGCAGAGCAGCAGATCATCAGCGGTATTCAGCTCGATCCGATCTATGAAGCGAAAGCTATCCCATATCTGCGCGCTGGCGATCTCTTCTGGATCGTCGGCATCAGGCGCGGCATCGATGGCGAAAAGAAGCTCGCTCAATATCAAGGGCAAGTCTCGCAGCTCGATCGCTCGAAAGAGATCAGAGAAATCGAAGTCGATATCTCTCAGCTCGAATCATGGGCGAAGAATCCGCGCGGCATCAGGCGAAAAGACCTTGAGCGCCTGAAAGAGCAGATCAGAAAGCTCGGCGTTTATAAGCGCCTCATCTGCTATGAGAAAGAGAATCAAGCTGAGCGCTTCGTTATATTAGGCGGGAATATGCGCTACAAAGCGCTACAGGAGCTCGGCGCTCAGAGAGTCGCTATAACCATCATACGACCGAGGAACGAAGCTGAGAAGCTCGAATACAACCTCTCTGATAATGATCAGGCTGGCTTCTATGAAGAAGAGCAGCTCTTCGAGAAATTCTCTGATCAGCTCGCAGAGATCAATCTCGCGACTTTCTCGATCGATTTCAGGGAGCCGAAAACGCTCGCTCAAGCGGTCAAAGATTTCTATGGCGACGATGTTATCTTCGAATCAGAAGCGCGATGGGATGAGAAGCAATTCTCGACTGAAGCGACTCGCATCATCAAGGGCATGAGCTTTCCATATCGAACGCTCAGCGATTTCGACCTCATCAGGGATTTCGCCGATCTCTGCTGGACAGATGCTAAATATTCGAATGCAGGGCTGAGAATCTGCAATGAGCTGCAGCCGACGATATGGCAGATCAAGAGCGGCAATAAGAAGCTCGTTCTCTCAGAGGTCTGGGAAACGCGCAGAGAAGAAATCATCGAATATCTGCTCGCAAGAAGAGGCGAAACGACCGATTCCCTCTATCAGATTCGCAATCTTCTCTGCTTGCTGAAATCGATTCAGCGCCCATGGGTCTTCAAGCCTGCTCTTGCGCGCTTCTATTATCGCCGCTATTCGAAGCCGGGCGATCTGATCTTTGATCCCTCAATCGGTTGGGGCTCTCGAATGCTTGGCTATCTCTCGCTCGGTCGCTCTGAGCAATTCATCGGGACCGATCCATCGCCTGAAGCGGTTCGCGATAATAAGAAGATGCTCAGCTTCTTGAGGATCAATAATCAGGCGGCAAAATTGATCTGCGAGCCTTTCGAAGATTTCTCGATCGGCGAGCTGCGCGGCAAGGTCGGCTTCATCATCACCTCGCCGCCTTATTTCGACACCGAAGAATATACGGGCGAGAAGCAGAGCTGGCGGCGCTATCCCGATATCGATCAATGGAAAGAGCGCTTCTTGAAAGCCTATATCGGGCGCTGCGGTCTGCTGCTTCGCGCTGGCGGTTATTTCGTGCTCAATATCGGCCCTGTCGGCAAGCAGCGAACAGATATCTCTGAAGATATCAAGCGCTATCTCATCAATGCTCATTTCGATATCGAGAAGATAGAAACAGAAATCGTCTCCCGGGTCGTTTCTGAAGATATCTCAGAGCAGCAGAGAGGCGAGCCGTTCTATATCGCAAAGAAGCGAGAGAAAGCATGAGCAAAGAGCTTGCAAAGAAAGCAGGCAGACCGAGCGCTTTTCAAGAGAAATTCATCGAAGAGGGCCGGCGCCTGATGCGCCTCGGGCTATCGCAGAAAAAGATGGCTTATTTCTGGGCGGTTTCAGAAGATTCCCTCACCCGCTGGAAAGAAGAATATCCTGAATTTGCGGACGCATTAAAAAAAGGCGAAGCAGACCGCGATATAGAGCTCCTTGATGCAATGCGCGATCTTGCGATGAGAAAGAAGAGCCCTGCGATGCTGATCTTTCTCGCGAAAAATTGGCTCGGCATGAGAGATGTTGTCGATCAGCAGCTCTCGGCAGAGAAGCCGCTGCGCATCGAGATCGTCCCTGCCAGCAATGGCGATCAGAAGAAATGATCATCGAAACCGAGAGAGAGAGAATCGCTCAATGGCAAGCGACTCGCGTTTTCTATGAGAATCAGCAGGCGGTTGAGCCGAATATCGTCAATATCGGCGGCGCTCGCTCATCGAAGAGCTATTCTATCGCTCAGCTCATGATCTATAAATTCATGACTGAGAGAAATAAGACATTCTTGACGAGCAGAAAGACGCTGCCGAGCTTGCGGTTGACCGCCTATAAAATGGCGATCGATATCATGAAGCAATACGGCATCTATGACCTCTTCGAGCATAACCGCAGCGAGAGAACGCTGAAATATGCGCCGACGAACAATTTCTGGGTCTTTACTTCGATCGATGATCCAGAGAAGATCAAGAGCACCGAATTCAATTATATCTACATGGAAGAAGCGAATGAATTCTCGTATGATGATTTCATGACGCTGCGGCTGCGCTTGAGCGGCAGCTGCGCAGAGCAAGAGCGCAATCAGCTCTTTCTCTCGCTTAATCCGAGCGAAGAGCATGGATGGGTCCGAACGATCTTGATGCAGCGAGCAGATACGAAGATTATCAAGAGCAATTATCTCGACAATCCATTCTTGCCAGCTGAATATATCAAGCAGCTCGAAGCGCTCAAAGAGCAGGATGAGGCTTATTGGATCATCTATGGGCTCGGCGAATTCGCGCCGATCAGGGAGCTCATCTATGGGGCCCCGCAGATCATCGATGAAATCCCGCTCTGCGATGATATCATCTATGGGCTCGATTTCGGCTTCAATAATCCGACCGTTCTCATCGAGATTCACCTCAAAGAATGGGCCTGCTATCTGCGCCAGATCGTTCATCGCAGCTTTCTCACGAATTCTGATCTGATCAGCATCATGAAAGAGCTGATTATCCCATATCATCGAAAGCGCCCGATATATGCTGATTCATCTGAGCCTGCTCGAATCGAAGAGATTGCGAGAGAGGGATTCAATGTCTATCCAGCGAATAAAGATGTGCGCGCTGGCATTCTCTTTCTCAAGCGCTTCAAGATCAGATCGCTCGCAGAGAATATCGAAACGAATCGCGAATTCTCGACCTATAAATGGCGCTGCGATCGGCTCGGTTCGCCGACCGATGAGCCGCTGAAATTCGAAGATCATGCGCCTGATGCCGTCAGATATGGCGTTTATTCTCATCGCGGAGCTATCGCGCAGCGCGGCTATTATCTAGCGCAATCGAAGCAGGATGCGTATTGAATCAAAGAGAGGTGTTTGATGAGCTTTCAATCATTCATATCAAATTCGATCGCTCGCGCTGCTGAATCTTCTCGCGTCAATCGCTTGCAGGGTGAGCTCGGCAAGCTTCGCTCTACGAATGTGCAGCTCATGAAAGATGTTCTTTCGATGAGCGAGAGCGCTCCCGCTGTCTATCGCGGCAATAAATATCAGACCTATGAGGCGCAAGTCACCGAGATCGATAAGAAATATAACGGCACCGCCGATTGGGGCGTCTTTCAAACAGGCTCGATCATCGATCTGCGCGCCGTCTTCATCATCGCTGAGGGCATCAAGATCATGCCGACCGTGAAGCCTGAAGAGGCGCAGAAAGAGCTTGAATGGGCTCGCGCTTTCATCAGCTTCAATAACCTCGATGAAGAGATAGCTCATGAATTCGCGAAAGAAGCAGAGATCGAGGGAAAGATTCTGCTCAAGGTGGCATGGGAAGAAAAAGAAAAGATGGTTTCAGCGCGCTTCATACCATGGACACAAAAGAAATATAAGATCGAAGCTGCGCCGAATGATTATCTGCGATATGAGAAAGCTTTTTGGACACCGCAAGCAGCTCAAGAGCAAGAGATTCTGCTCGCGCCGCAATTCGTCTATAAGAAATTCGGCGGTCGAGCATTCGATCCGAATTCAGCAGCACCGAAGATATCGCGATGCTTGACGCAGATCGAATTTCTAGATCAAGCGCTCCGCGATTATCGCGAGATCAATCGCCTCTTCGCGGGGCCGCTGCTCGTCTTCTTCTTCGATGATATGAATTCAGCGAAGCTCGCTCAAGATGACATCGATCGCATGAATTTCAGAATCAAGAAAGCGCTCTCGACTTCAGCTCGCGATATTCGATATATTCAGCCTGATGCTGGCGGTCTCGCTGCTCTTGAGAATGAGATCATAACGAATGCCAAATTCATCTCAGGCTGCTCAGGTGTCCCGGTTCATTTCTTGGGCTTGCCTGATCTGCTCTCGAATCGAGCGACCGCAGATAATCTCATGGAGCTCGTCTATTCGACAACGCTGAAAGAGCGCACGACTTGGATCGGCGCTTATGAAGAGCTGATAACGAAAGCGATCGGGCTCTATAATCAGAAGATGGGCTTATCGCAGCTCTCAGAAGAGAAGAAGCTCGATGCTACGAAGCTGCAAGTCGAGATTCCTTTCATTTCACCGCAGACATGGACGCAGCTCGAAAAGGTCTTTATCCCGCTCGCTCTTGCTGGCAAAGTCAGCGATGCGCTCATGCTCTCGAAGATCCCGGGCGTGAATGTCGAAGAAGAGATGGCTCGCCAGAGCGCAGCGAATGAGCCTGAGGGCGCTGAGCATGAAGATATTATCGGTAAAGAATCAGAGCTCGAAGAAGAAGCTGCCGCTCAAGCATGAGAGATAAAAGCCTTGACAAGCGCAGGCGCTTTGAATGATTCTCTAAGCGAGGTCGATGATGCCTTATCCGAATGAGCACGCTTGCCGCTTGAGAGCGCCGAGCGATTTTGAGGCTGAATCTTTTCGCAGAGTCAAGAGCGGGAAAGTATCGATCATCATCGGAAAGCTCAAGGGCAAGAGCGAAACAACGGCGCAAGCGATCCGCTATCCGAAGAGCGATTGGTCGGCTGCTGAAGCGCGATCGAATTGCGAAGATAAAGGCGGCTCTTTCGAGGCTGCTGCTGCTCAAGAGATGAGCTCTGAAGCATATCTCGGCGAGATCGACAACCCGCTTATCCCGCACGATGAGAAGCTCTCTGCTGATGAGCAAGCAGCAATCAATCAGGCAATGGAGAAGAAAGCATGAGCTCAGAATTCATCTCTGCAAGAAAACTCGAGCCTGCTGGGCTGAGAGAAGATCAGCCGCTCAAGCAGCTCAAGATTGAGGGCGAGAAATCGAATCTCATCCTTGATCGCGGCAAGGTCGAGCTCAAGCCCGGGCAGCAGCCGAAGAAGCGCATCTCTATCATGACGCATGATCTCGAATCGAAAGAAGACAAAGAGCGCAAAGAGAAAGCAGCTCTGATCATCGCGCAGCGCAAAGAGAAGAAGCAGAAGAGATGAAGATTCTCGCTCGCATTCAGCAGATGGCGGCATCTGAGATTCTCTCATTCATCGATGCGGCGACATATGAGCGCATCAAGAAAGAAGATAAAAAGCCGATCTTTCGCGCTTATGTCATCGGGCATGAGGGCATCTCAGAGGGATCAGCGGTCGGCATGGGCAAGATCATCAAGCGCTGGTACGCTTCAGCGATTGCGAAGCTCTATGAGAAGCTCAAGGTCGGGCTTAGCTTATTCCATAATCATGCGGCGACGAATGAGCATGAGGGCAGAGCCGTGATCGGCGAGCTCGTCGGCAAAACGCTCAAAGAGATGAATGAGCGCATGACGGCAATCGCGATAACCTATATCAAGCCAGCTTATAGAAATCTGCCGCTTGATATCGCATCGATTGAAGCGAATATTCGCCTGAGCGGATCGCCCGATCTTTACGATGTCGATGTGGAAGACATAACGGGGATTGCGCTTGGCAATTCCGCGGTTAATCAACCCGGCTTTATCGGAGCTACGCTTCTCTCGCAGATTCAGGCGTTCGCTCATGATAAAGCGCGCTTTAATTCTCATGCAGGAGGCACAAGCATGGAGTTCAATTCGCTCGATGAGCTTAGGCAACTCATCAAGGCGCAAAAGACGAAGCCATCTGATCTCTTTGATCTCGATGATCTCGCGGAAGATGCGGTGCTCAAGGGCTATATTGATCAGATCAAGAAGAATCAATACGGCGCTGGCGCTGCTCATCTCAGGCGCACCGAAGAAGAGTTTGATAAGAAGCGCAAAGAATTCGAAGATGAGAACGCGAAGCTGAAGAAAGAAATCGCAGCTCGCGATTCGCAGCTCGCAAAGGCGCAGATTCCGAATCTCTTCGAAAAGGTCGCTGCTGCGCGAAAGCTCGAACCGAAGCAGAAAGAATTCATCGCTCCAACGCTCGATAAATTCGAGCCGAAGAAGATCGATGAAATCGAGAAAGAGCTGAATCTGCATCTCGATTCTCAGCTTCTTGAGCTCAAGCGCTTCGAGCAGCTCTATGGTGTGAAAGGCGATGAGCAGCAGCAGAGCGGCGAGAAAAAAGATTCAGGCTCAGCTCCCGAGCAGCGCAAAGAAGCGCCAGCGGGCGATGATAAATATCTCATGCCTGAATTCAATCCGATGATCCCGCGAGATTGAGAGAGCAGAGCGATCGGGAAAATCTCAAGATAAGGAGTTAAGCGCATGGCGCAATTTCTCAGAACGGCAACGCCTATGTCCGATTGGCGCTCTTTCAAATTCACCTGCACCGAATCGGTCGGGCTTCAGGTCGGCTTTCTCGCGCTCATTCAGGAAACGGTGGGCGTGATCTTCGTCGGTGAGCCGATTCTCGATGCTCAGGGATGCAGGGTCTATGCTATCGGAGAAGACCTCGTCGAATTCGGCGAAGAGGGCGTCCTCATCTATCATGCAGAGAAGATCATCGTTCCCAAGACCGCTGGCAGCGCAACCGCATTTCTTCCCGGCGATAAGGTCTATTGGTCGGGGACTTATGGCGATGGCGTTACGCCGACCCAAGCGAGCGGGCTCTATTGGATCGGCATCGCAACCGAACCGGCGACCGACGATGACACGGAAGTCGAGATCGATCTTCTCGGCAATAAGGCGACCCTGCTCGAATAGGAGAATGCAGATATGAAAAGCGGAATCTTTGACAGAAATTTCGAGTGGGATTCTTTCAATTATCGCGATGCTGAGCAGCGAAAGCAGCTCAGAGGCGCTCTTCAATTCTTTCTCGCGCTGCCCGATCGCTTCATCGCAAGATCGCTGCCGCAGGCTTCGCAGCAGCAATTCATGAAGCAGCGCGAAGAGATGCGCATCGCTCAGGCGAAGCTGCAGGAATTCACAACAACCGCTGATTTCCCTGCTTCGATGCTGCCGATCATCGAGAAATACCATATCTTGCCGACCTATGATAACGGATACGAGCAGATTTTCGATATCCGCGATTATAGCGATTCAGGGCGAGATGGCTTCTCGGTCTCGACAGTCCAGAGCGGCTTGAGCTTCAGGCGCGTCAAGGTCGGCGAGAAAGCGAAAGTCTATCAGATGAGCGGCGATAAGAGCTACTGCTATTTCGATTATTATGCGGGCGCTCTCGGCTGGCATCGGCAGCTCTTCGAAGACAAAGATTATTGGACGATCGAAGACAACGCGATCCAATTTCGCAATAAGGCATATCATGCCCGCGCCCAAGTCTTCTACGCTCTGATCGAAGCTGTCGGCGACCTCAAGAGCTCTTGCATTCCGACCGAGGATCCCGGCTGCGAAGATTGCGATTGGCTCGCTCTCGCAGATGCGAACGCTCTGAATCTCGCAGCGATGACGATCACGCTCGCCTGTCAAGAGAAAGGCTATGGCGATCTTTTGGGCTCGACATTTGTCGTGCTCGTCCCGATTCAGCTGCGCGGGCGATATCGGCGCGCTCTTCAGATCACGCAGCAGGCTTATCAGGGCTCAGAGAAGCAGATCGATTTCAAATTTCAGCTCATCACAACGACGATGCTGAGCTCTGCGACGAGAGCTTGGGTGATTCTGCCGAAGATGCTTTCAAAGGGCGGCTATCGCATGGATCTGACGCTGCTCAGCGATTTCGATATCCTGAGCTATACCGACACGACCGCTGGCTGGATGCGCTTCGGCGGCTGCATCGGCGATATCGATCAATTCGAGTGCATCGATTCAAGCGTTCCGAGCAGATAAGCGCTCTGCTCAATGATCTTTCGGGAGGGGCAGCGATGAGCTGCCCCTCTCTTTTATCAAGCCCATGAGAATGAATGATCGCAGAAGATTAGAGATTCAGAGAGCGCTTTCGACGCGCTCGCGATCGGTTCAAGCGATCATTCAATCAAAGCGCGCAGAGCCGAGCTTCATGCGCGGGCGCGCCCATCTTCTAACCGATAAGCTCAGCGATGGCGCATGGCGCGGCTCGCGTTGCTTTCTGATCGGCGGCGGGCCATCGCTCATCGGCTTCGATTTCAATCGGCTGCGCGGTGAGCATATCATCACGATCAATCGAGCGATCGAATATACGCCTTTTGCTGATCTCTTCTATTCAATGGATTGGTCTTTTTATCGCAATCTCAATCGCTTGAGATATGGCGAGCAGCTCTTTCGTGCTTATCAATCATTCGGCGGTATTCGCTGCTGGCTAAATCTCGGGAATTACGGCTATGGCCCAGAGGTCTATGCGCTCAGAGGCTTGCATTCAGAGCTCTTTCCGACGAATCTTCAGAAAGGCATTTATAGCGGCACGAATTCAGGCTATGGCGCTCTCATGATCGCGCTCTGCCTAGGCGCATCGCCGATCTATCTTCTCGGCTATGATCTCAAGAGCAAAGCGAATCGATCTCATTTCCATTCTGGCTATTTCATCAAAGGTGCTGGCAATGAGGCGCGGATGCAGCGCTTCAAGAAACATTTCGAGAAGATAGCGCCAAAGATCATCGCGCATGGCGATCGCATTATCAATCTCAATGCAGATTCATCTCTGCGCTGCTTCGAATTCGGTTCGATTGATGAGGTGCTCGATGAGCATATCAACGCACGACCTGAAAGCTCCCGCAGCGAATTTCGCGAAATCGGCAGCAGCGGCGCGATCGATCGGGCTGCCGATCTCTGAGAGCCTCTGCCCGAAATGCAGCTCGCCAATGTTCATCAAGCGAGCTCCCTGCTTTTTGCATAAGAAAGGCTTCAATAAAGCTGAGCGCTGCTTTAAATGTGGCTATCAGCGGGGCATCATCGCATGAAAGAGGGCAAAATTTGGGGGGAGACGAGCGAGATATATGCGAATCAATATCTCTCGATTCATTATCTCTCTCTCAAGAGCGGCGGCTTCTGCTCTATTCATGCTCATCAAAAGAAATCGAATATCTTTTATCTCATCTCGGGAAAGGTCGCGGTGACGAAGATCATAGAATTCCTACCGAATGAGCGCGTATTAGGCGACCGCACCGAGCTCGCTGCTGGCGAATCTTTGCGCATCGAGCCGAGAATCTATCATCAATTCGAGGCGCTCGAAGATTCGAAGCTCATTGAAATCTATGAAGCGCAGCTCGATCGAGAAGATATCGATCGGCGCTCTCACGGAGGCATGAGATGAAGCGAGATGGCGGGCTCTTCATCGAGCCATCATTTATTGAGCTTGCGCATGATCGAAAATTCATAATCGTAAATTATTTTACGCCTGAATATGAAGATGAAGCGGTTCAGCTGAGAGCGACTTGCAAGGCATTCAACCTTGATTATCATCTTCAGCGAGTGACCTCTTTCGGCACTTGGTGGGATAATCTTCATATTCGAGAAGATTTCTTGCTCAAGATGCTCGATGAATATCCTCAGCGATCGCTCGTCTGGATCGATGCCGATGGGCGCGTCAAGCAATATCCCGCGCTCTTTGATTCGCTCGATGATTCTCAATTTGATTTCGTTGTCCATCATTTCCGAGGCTATGAGCTCTATGGCGGCACGATGTGGTTTAGGAATTGCGAGAGCTCTCGCGATCTTATCAGCGCATGGCGGGACCTCGATATGCGCGATAAGCATTTCAAAGAGCAGCTCAACCTCCAGCGCATCATCGCGATGAATCCGCAGCGCTGGCGCATCGGCGAGCTGCCGCCTAATTATGCGAAGATATTCGATTTCATGCGCAATGTGCCGAATGCCGTCATCGAGCATTATCAAGCATCGCGAAGAAAGAAAAGGCTCATGCCGCTCGGCAATAATGGCGATATTCTATATTCTCGCTGCTGCGCCAAAGAGCTAAATAGGCTCCGCAATGCTCGCCATTAAGCTGATTGTCGCCACGCGCAATCGTCTGAATAAGCTTTATCGAATGCTCGATTCTCTCGCTGCTGCTGCGAAAGCCGTTGCAATCGAACCATTCATTATCTTCGATGCCGATCCGATCGGATATGATCGCTATATCATGAGCGGCGGCTCAGAGAGCTCAGCTCTTCTCGTCAATGAGCATCGCGGCTCAGTCTATTGCCGAAATTTAGCGATGAAGCATATAGAGCAGAGCTCAATCATCTTCGCCGTTGATGATATCATCTTCACGCCGGGCTCGATTGATCAAGCTGCTGATGAGCTTGAGCGCTTATTCAGCGGCGATGGCGTTATAGGATTCTCTCAGATCGGTGTCCCAAATTGGCACCCGAGCGGCATTACGATGATCGGGGCCCCATTCATCGACCGCTATCCGAATAAAATCATCTTCTGCCCTCAATATTATCATTTCGCAGCTCAAGAGATATTCTCTTTTGCTTCGAAGCTCAAGCGCTTCCATCTCTCTAAAGCTTTGATCTATCATTATCATCCAAGCTGGCATCGCGATGAAGCAGATAAGACGCATAATGAAGCGCGCAAGCATAAAGCAGAAGATCAGCGGATGAAAATTGCGAGAGCGAAGAAGAAGCTCATCTGGGGCTTTAATGGCTGATATCATAATGGCATTTTGGGATGAAGAAGATATTACGATTAGAGCTATCGAATCGGTGATCAATACCGCGCAGAATATCAGATTCATCATGATCGATAACGGCTCTCATGATGCCGCGAGCCGGCGCATCATCGATTATCTCGGCGAGAAGAATCAGCGCTTCATCTATCATCGCTTTGAATCGAATCAAGGCTTCTCTCGCGGCTATAATCTCGGCATCAAGCTCTCTGATTCTTCGAATATCATCTTGATGAATAATGATATCGTCTGCGTCCGCGATTGGCTCTATCGTCTAGAGCATTGCGCGAATGCTCATGCGACGATTGGCGTTCTCGGTCTGCTCACCGATACGGGGAGGCTTCAGAATTATCGGAAATATTGGGGCGAAATCCCCTATCCAGAGCTAATGATCTATCAGCAGAAAGAAGCGCTGCGGCAGATTCGATCGAGCTGCGTGCCTTTCTCATGCGTTCTCATCAAGCGAGCGGTGATCAATAAGATCGGTTATCTCGATGAAGATTTCTCTCCCTGCCTTGGCGAAGATGATGATTTCTGCGATCGCGCTCGGCTCGCTGGCTTTGAAACCGCTATTCTCTTGAGCGCTTTCGTCTATCATGCGCATCGCACTTCCGTTCATAAGCTTGAGAATTTCGAAGAGATAGCAGCGCGGAATCGGGCGCTCTATGCTCAGAAATATCGAGCGCGGAGATCGAGATGAGAATTCTTCTTGCGGTCGCCTCTTTCTGCGAGCTCACAGGAGCTGAGCTCTATTGCTACGAGCTCGCCAGAGAGCTCAAGGCGCGCTCCCATGATGTTCTGATAGCATCTTCGCGGGTCGGCGGCACGATCTTTCTCAAAGCTCAAGAAGCGAAGATTAAGGTTGTCAATCTCTTCGAGCTGCCGAAGAATGCTTTCTTCGATCTGCTGCATCTGCAAGAGCCGCAGCCGACGAAATATATTCTTTCGAAGATCCCGCATATACCAGCCGTGATGACGATCCATTCTCAATGGCCCTGCGAGCAGCCGATCATCTCGCCGCGCATCAGGCAATATATCGCGATCAGATCAGATATCAAAAAGAAGATGGTCGAGATCGATCAGATTCGAGATGATAAGATAACCGTGATTCATAATGGCGTAGATTTCAATCGTTTCAATAAAGATTTCATCTCAGAAGCTCATGATAAAAAGCGCATTCTCTTCGTCGGCACGCTCGATCGGATTCGATATCTGACGATTCAAGAGCTTGCTCGCAGAGCGCGAGCTGAGAATTTTGAGCTCTGGATCGTCGGCAAGAACCATTTCATGAGCTCTGCTCAATGGCCCGAGAATGCTCGATATTTCCCGCCCGTTTGGGAAATCGAGCGCTTCGTCAAAGCTTGCGATGAAACGGCTGGCATCATGCTCGGGCGCTCGACAATCGAGGGATGGGCTTGCGGTAAGCCGGGCTGGATATATGATATCGATCTTGAGGGGAAGCCGAAAAGCAAGGCGATCTATCCACCGCCTGCAAAGATGAGCGAATTCTCAATTCAGAATATGACGAGCCGAGTGCTCGGCATCTATGAGAGGGCATTGCATCAATGATGACTTCATTCGCATCAAACATTCCGATCATTCTTGAGACGGCAGCGAAGCTGAATCCGAAGCGTATTCTCGATTGCGGCGGCGGCTTCGGTAAATTCGCGCTGCTTCTTCGCGAAGCGCTGCTTTCGATCAGAGCAGAGAAAGGCGATCTTATCCCATCGCCTGATTTCGAGATCGATTGTATCGAGAGCTGCTTCTATTTTCAGAATCTTCCATGGCACCGCGACCTCTATGATCATCATCATCATGGCGATCTCTTCGCGCTGCCGATCGAGGGATTCGCGAATTATGATCTGATCCTGATGATCGATATCATCGAGCATGATGAGAAGCAGAAATTCCTCGAGCTGCTCAGGAATATCAGGGCGACCTCTCAGGCGAAGATTCTGATTTCAACGCCGCGCGGTGTCGTATTCTATACCGAAGCATATTACGGCAGCGATTGCCCGAAGCATCGCTCTCAATGGGGGCTGGTAGATTTCGCTGGTTTCGCTTATCATCAGATCGCATCGAAAGATTCTCTCATTCTGCTGCTGAAATGATCATGGAATTCATCGAAGAATGGCGCGAGCTTCATCGCAAGGGATATTTTCCGAATCATGCGCATTATCAGGGAGCCGATCGCTCGCATTCTCGCGATCTCGCTCAGATAGAGAAATATTTCAAGCTCAAGAAAGAGATGCGCTGCGCGATCATCGGCTCTGGCTATGGCAGGGAGACGGCTTTCATCGCGCCGAGAACGGCGATGGTCTATGCGATCGATATTGAGCCGAAGCTTCAAGAGATGATGAGAGCTCACCTCATGCCGCAGGGCATCATGAATTGGGCTTTCATTCTCTATCAAAATGGATGGGCCGATCGCATTCCGAAGCCAGTCGATTTCGTCTATTCGATCAATGTCTTTCAGCATATCGCTCGCAGCTCTGCCCTCGATTATCTCAATGGCTTTCATGAGCTGATGAATGATGAATCGCGGGCGCTCATTCATTTCGTTCATTGCTTAGATGGCGGGACGCAAGAGCCGATTAAAGGCATGATCTATGAACCGCAGATCAATTGGAGCGAAGCTCAGATCAAGAGCACGCTGAGCGAATGCGGCTTCGAGCTGCTCTCGCTCGATAAGCAAGCGCTCAAAGAGCGCAAGCATAATTTTTTCTGGTATTGGGCATTCTTCAAAATCAAGGAGGAGAAAGATGGCAAGATGGGCAGATGACACCGAAGTCTTGGACGCGCAGCTCGGCATTCTCGCAGCGGCAACGCTGCTCGTGATCTGCGCAGGGCAGCCGACAACTTATAATGATGCGACAGCGACGAAAGACCTCGCGCAGCATGTTTTGACACCCGCGATCGGCGGCGGCGATTTCAGCGCTGGGAATGGCGATTCTTCGGGCAGAAAGCTGACGCTCGCTGCGCAGAATGGAATCACCGTCGATCATAGCGGCAATGCTGATCATTATGCGCTCTGCATCAGCGCGACCTCAAAGCTTCTCTGGGTTGGCGTTATCACCCTGCAAGCTGTTGTCTCTGGCAATACGATCAATTTCCCGGCGACAGATGTTGATGAGATCGGAGACCCGACCGCTTAATCGCAGAGAGATAAATGTCGACTACCGGCGCAAAGGCGCCGACCGCTGCGCAGAGCATTTCTGAATCGCCATGGTCGGATGATGCTTGGGTAAATGCTGCGAATATTTATGGCGCGGGCGAAGCATCTGTCACCGCAACCTCATTCGATGCGGGCGATCAGACTTATGTTCTGAAAGCTTATAATTTCGATTTCAGCAGCATCCCTGCTGGCGCGGTGATCGAGGGCGTGATCTGCATCATCAATGCTCGATATGCGAATGCCGCGGCGAGCATCGATCTCGTTCAGCTGCTCGATGTTTCGCGAGCGAAAGGCGGCACGAATAAAGCAGGGCCGACCGCGCTGACAACGAGCGCAGCGAATTATACTTTCGGCAGCTCAAGCGATAAATGGGGGCTCTCCCTCACCCGCGCATGGGCGCAAGATGCAGATTTCGGCGTAGCTATCGGCTGCTTGGCTGGCGGCAGCGGGAATAATAATGTCGATGTTTATATAGATTCCGTCACGCTCGAAATTTATTGGTCGATCGAATTCGTCCCGGGCGAGAGCAAGCAGAGCTCAATCGCTGATGAAGTCACCGGGATGACTCAGGTTCATGCCCTTGCAGCGAGCGAGAGCAAGCAGAGCGCGAAGAGCGATGAGGCGGCGCTGACGCAGCTTCATATTTTAGCGCCCGCAGAATCGAAGCAGAGCGCGAAGAGCGATCAGGTTTCGATCACGCTTGTCTATAATCTCGCGCCGAGCGAAAGCAAACAAGCTCAGGCTTCTGACGGCGCAGCGCTGACGCAACTGCATATTCTCGCGCCGAGCGAGAGCTTCGAATCTCAGAAGAGCGATGGCGCGGCGCTTTCAGTCGAGCATAATCTCGCGCCGAGCGAGAGCAAGCAATCGCAGCTCAGCGCTGAAGCGATCATCGAAGAAGCAGCGATCAATCTCATCATCGCAGAGAGCAAGCAAGCGCAGAAGAGCGGCGGGACGGAAGCAGATATCTTATCAGAGAGCTTCGAGGGGAGCGGATTCGAGAATGCGGATTGGACGAAGCAAGTAGGCGATGGGACCGTAGATGAAGATAGCACCGAATATATCTTTGCAGGATTAGGCAATCAATGCCTAAAAATTGCAAAGGTTGGCCCTGATTATAATGCAAGAATTCTGCGCAGCTGGGCGAGCCCGTTTATCCCCGATGTTTGGGGAGAATTTCGGCTGCGCATATTATCTGAATCGATCGGCGAGGGGACAGGGGTATTTATTTTTCATAATACAGGGCCTGATTATCAGCCTGTCACGATCGGGAAAATAGTCAAAATCTCGGGAGCTCTTTATTTTCAGATTTCGATCAATTATGACGGCTCATCGCATGATGGCTCTTTAGAAGCTATCTCGACCGGTGTCGATTATCGCATTCGCTGGCGATATGATCTGACGAATAAATCAGTCGAAGCATGGATTGATTCGACTCTGATGCTCTCTGCTTCGCCATCTTCTATGTCGGCAGGGATGCGAGAATTATTTTTCGGTGATACTTGGACGAGCACCGCAGCTGCTTTTTATATCGATGGAATAAAGATTTCGAGCGCCGGCTGGCCTGATGAGGTTAAGCTCGCGCAGACGCATATTCTCGCGGCTCAAGAATCAGCTCAATCGCAGAAGAGCGATGAGGCAGCGCTCGCGCAGACGCATATTCTCGCAGCTCAAGAATCGAAGCAGGCTTCAATCTCAGATGAGCGCGCAATTACGCAGCTTCATGAGCTCGCGATCGGACAATCTCTGCAAGGGCAGAAGAGCAAAGAGGTTCAGATAACGCAGGTTCATAACCTGATCATCGGCGAATCGAAGCAGCCTCAATCATCTGATGAGAAGCAGATAACGCAGATCCATGAGCTCGATATCGATGAATCGAAAGAGCCTCAGAAATCAGATGAAGCGGCATTGACGCAGCTGCATATTCTGGGCCCTCAAGAATCGAAGCAATCGCAGAAATCAGATCAGGCATCGGTTGAGCAGATCATCTTGATCGTCGGCGAGAGCAAGCAAGCGCAGAGATCAGATGAAGCGCTGATACAGACTGGCGATCTCGAAACCGAAGAATCGCGGCAATCTCAGAAGAGCGATGAAGCGACTCTAGCTCAGATTCATCAGCTGGTTGCTGCTGAATCAAAGCAATCGCAGAAAAGCGATGAAATATCGATTGTGAGCTCTCTTGATCTTATCCCGATGGAAAGCCAGCAGGGGCAGCGCTCGGATGCGCCTACGATAGCCGTGACATCATGGCTCATCATCCCTGAGAGCTTTCAAGGGCAGCGCAGCGATCTTCAAGCTCTATCGCAGCTTCATCAGCTCATCATTCTCGAATCTCGGCAATCTCAGCGCTCTGATGCTGCGATCGTCGATGCAGCGAAAAGCTCAGTCGATCCAGAATTTTGGACCTCAAAGCATCGAAGAAAGCGCAGCTATAAGAGCGCTGGCATGATCGGTAATAAGAGCCCGAGAGGGCAGAAATTCGGAGGTTAAAATGGCTATAGGATGGGTCTCGAATCTCGCTGATGCGCAGGCTTATTTTGATGACGAGCGGCTCGAAACGAGCGCATGGGATTATCTCTTGACGCTCGATTCGACAGGCGATCTCTCATCGAAAGCGCTGCTCAATGCTTATAATCGGCTCTATTATCTGCCTGAATATGATCTGCCGACACATGCAGAAGCAAGCGCTTCAGACCTCATCATTCTTCGAAAAGCTCAATGCGAGATGGCTTATTATCTTTGCGTTCATCTCGCTGATGAAGATCGAAGAATGGGACTTCAGGCCCAGAATGTCATTGAAGCAGGAATCGTCAAAGAGAAATATTCAGAAGATCGGCTCAATTCGCTTCCGATCCCCGCTTATGTCATCGAGCTTCTCTCGCTCTGGTCGAACCTGAAGCCGCTGCATATCGCTGATCTTGATCGCGATGAAAATCTCAGCGCAAAGAGAAAGATGATCATCGAAGAATCATGAGCGATGATATCAAGAAGCTGCGCGATGCTTATCGCTCTGCCCAGATTCTTTTACGAAAAGAATTGACAAGCATCAGCATCTCGGCCTATAAGGAGATGAGCGCAGCAAAGGCAAGCGCGAAGATCGCTGCTATCGTCCGCTCCCTGAATCGAGCAGCAGCGCGCTGGAGCGCTCAAGCGATGAAAGCAGCATATAAGCAGAAAGAGAAAGAGCTCGCGATCTCTTTCTCTGCTCTCGGATTGAAGCGCAAGCGCTTGAATCGCAAGCAGCGCAGCGCGCAGATCGCCAGCAGAGCTTCAGATATCGCCGAGCGGCTATTCAAAGCGAATGCTTCGATCAAGCGCTCTGCTGATCTCTTCATCTATGTCTCGCGCAAAGCTGGAAATGATCTTCTCAGGATCCAAGAATTCGATGAGGAATGGGCTGCTGATTCGCTCGAAATCTTTGATGCTTGGTTCGCTGAGGCGATCGAAGCAGGCTGGTCTCGGCAGCGCCTCTCGCAGATGATTAAGAAATTTCTCTCTGATTCTGTCGATGAAGAGGGCATGATCAGAAGCATCTCAGGGAATCGCCATTATTCGCTCAGCTATTATGCAGAGATGTTCGCTCGAACAGAGCTGCGCACGGCTCAATCGAATGCGACGATTGATCTCTGCTCAGAATATGAATGCGATCTCGTCGAATTCTCGACTCATGCGAAGCCATGCGATGAATGCGCTGGCTTAGAGGGGCAGGTCTTTTCTATCTCAGGCAAGAATCCAGATTATCCGCAGCTGAGCCCTGATGAAACGCCGCCGATTCATCCGAATTGTGGTCATTCGATCGCGCCGACAACTGAGCTTGCGCTCGAATTTCGAGAGAAATATTCATGATCCGCGCTTATTCTGTCGATATCGTCTATCAGGTCCGCGAGCTGCGCGATCAATATAATGCAATCACCTCGACGCAGCTCACCGAGATCAGATGCAGAGTCGCATTCAAGCGCAAGCGAATCGTCAATTCCGTTGGCGAAGAGCTCATCTCTGAGAAACAGATCATCATGCTTGATCGCGATCTTCATGAAGATGATAAAATTCGCATCGATGGCAGAGATTGGAAGATCATGAAGATCGATCGCCCGAAAGATTTCTCATGGCAATATATCGAGGTCTATTTATGAGCGGCTTCTTTCTTGATTGGAGCGAAATTCAAAAGAGCATGGAGAAGATGACGGAAAATGTGATCCCCGCCGTCACGCGAAAAGGCCTCTTCGCGGTCGGCGCAGAGCTTCTTCGAGATGCAGATCGCATCGAGCCGAAAACGCCGAAAAAAGAGGGGCATCTCAAGGGCTCAAAAAAGATTGAAGTCGCGATCGATCAGGGAAAAATATCGCTGCTCGCCGGCTTCAATATCTCTTATGCTTCTTTCGTTCATGAGATGGTCCCGAGAGAAGAATATGGGGAAAAGCAGATAAGCTGGACCGAGCCCGGGAGCGGCCCGAAATATCTGCAAGCTAAACTCGTCATGTTCAAGAAGAAATATTTCGCGATGCTTGGCGAAGCGATCAGGCGCGGAGGCTTCAACGGATGAGCATGATCAATGATATCGCGCTTCATATCATGAGCTGCCTCGATTCTTCATGGCAGCTCGGCATCAATGTCTTCATCGGCCATCTGCCGCTGAAAGATATGAATGGCGCTGAAGTCGGCGAGCGCTTGATCTGCATTCTTGAGCGCACTCCCGGAGAGGTTGATGGCTATATTGCCGATTATGCCGCGAAGAATATTCAGGTCTGGAATCAGGCTCGCGATTATCCGACTGCGAGTGCAGATGCGAATGAGCTCTTCGAATGCTTGCATGGCGAAGCTGGCGTCGATCTGCCTGCTTCTGATTCGCCGAGCAGATATCTCGCGATGAGCATCGATGCGATCGGGACACCCGCGCCGATAGCGAATCCGAATCCAGAGGGGCTCATCGAATTTTCTACAAATTATGTTTTTAGAATTGAGCGGAATCCGACTGCTTCGAGAATTCTCAATGATTAAAAAAGCGGTCGATAGGAGGAAATAGAATGCCGCAATATCCTTTCGGTGACATGGGGCCCGTGGAAGTTATCTGGGCCTATGGCGTGAGCGGTGAAGAGCAAGCGCTCTCGCCTTTTCTCGGGCCGATCAACCTGACTCTTGAAGATTCAATCAAAGATATTCAAGAAGAGGGCTTCGGCGAAACGGCGGTTGATGGCGTGGTCACCGGCTCGAAATGCGAGCTTGAGGTGCCGATGACGCGCAATACCCTTGCGCAGCTTCAGCAGATCACGCATGGCTCGCTTGATTCATTCGGCAATCTTCAGGTGCCCGGTTTCGTCGGCTGCTCGATGCGCGATCAAGCTCAGCCGATCATGATCAAGCCTGTCTGCAATAATCTCGTTTCGACCGATGCAGCTGAATGGCTCTACATTTATTATGCCTATCCTTATCGCTCTTTCACCCTCAGTTTCTCCCGCGATGAGCAGCGCAAGCATGTGGCGAAATTCAAAATCTTCATCTCGCTCGATTCAGACACCTATGGGCTCTTTTATCAATACGGCTATGAGACCTCATGAGCGATAAAGTCGTATTTTCGAGCTCGCTTTTCCCTCAATATGATATCGAGATCGATGGGCAGAGCTTCAAGCTCAAGGCCGTCAATCGGGCCGTTTTTGATCTGCTCGCCGACATTCAGCGGATGGCGAATGCTCAAGATGCCAACGCGATGGGCAAGATATACGATCAACTCGCATTGATCATCGAAGCGCCGAAAGAATTCCTCGATTCTCTCGATTATCGCCTCGTGCGGCAGATCATGAGCTTTATCAATGATAAGGTTATCGCTCGCGAACATAGCGGTGAAGAAAAAAACGGATCAGAGCTTGGGGAAGTTATTTCGCATTAATCGCGAGTGCTTTTCCCGGGCTCTTTTCTTATGAAGCGCTGCTGAATCTCGATCTGCGCGATTTATATCTTTGGCGGGAGCGAGCCGAGAGAAAGATGCTAGAAGATCGCCTCTCTGCGATGGTCGCTGCTCGAATGGCGATGGTTTCTGATTCTGCATTCAAAGAAGAGATCAATCAGCTTCAATGGGCGCTCAGGCTGATCGCTTTTGAGGAGAAGAAATAATGGCTGGCGGTGAATTTCTAGCTGGCGCGATCGTCGCAAAGCTCGTCCTCGATAAGAGCGGTTGGGATGCTTCTGTCAAGCAGATTCAAGCTGATGGGCAGAAGATGGCTGGCATGAGCGCCTCGACCGCTTCATCTTTCAGGCAGATGGGCTCGGTGATGATGGTCGCTGGCGGCGCGATCTTGGGTGCTCTCGCATCTTGCGTAAAAGAAGCATCTGAATTCGGCGCAGTTTCTCGGCAGCTCGATGCCGTCTTGAGATCGACCGCTGGCGCAGCTGGCATTACGAGAGATGCAGCGATCGGCGTTAGCGAAGCAATGCAGCGCGTCACGAAATATTCTCATGATGAGGTGCTCGCTGGCGAGAATCTGCTGCTGACATTCACCGCGATCGGAAAAGATATTTTCCCTAAAGCAACAGAAACGATGCTCGATATGGCGACCGCGATGGGCGGCGATACGAAGCAAGCTGCGATTCAGCTCGGCAAAGCTCTTCAAGATCCCGTTTTAGGCGCAACCGCTCTGCGGCGGGTCGGCGTTAATTTTACGAAAGATCAGATTCAGATGATGAAAGTTCTGGTCGATAGCGGGCGGGCGCTTGATGCTCAGAAGATCATCTTGAAAGAGCTCGCGACTGAATTCGGCGGCTCTGCTCGCGCAGCAGCTCAGGGCTTCGGCGGCCAGATGAAGCAGCTCAAGAATGAGATGAGCGATGTTCAAGAAGAAATCGGCTTGGCGCTCATGCCGACTCTGAAAGAGCTCGCTTCTTCTGTCAAAGAGCAAGTCATAAAAGTAAAAGAATGGGTTGTCGCTCATCCGCAGCTCACCGCAGCAATCGCAAAAGGCGCTCTCGCGGTCGGCGCGCTGCTCGGCGTTCTCGGTCCATTTCTCTTCATGCTGCCGAATATTGTCGCTGGCATCGGGCTCGTCAAGGGCGCGCTGCTCGGGCTCAGCGGCCCATTCGCAATCGTCACAACCGCTGCGCTCGCGGTCGGCGCTGCGCTCAATGCCCTGATCAATAAATTCAAAGCTACGCAAGATGCCGAGATGGCTGCGATCGTCAAAGGCTCTCAGCCGATGGCAGATGCTTTCAAGCTGCGCTCGATTGCGATCGAAAAGAATATGATGACTCATGAGCAATGGCGCAAGCTCTTCAATGATTCAGGGCGAGATTATTCGAAGATGCTCGCGACGATTGCGAGCGATCCTGCTTATGCGAAGCTCAATGGCGAGCTCACGAAGATGCAGGATGAGCAGAAAGCGCTCGCTGGCGAGACCGATAAAGCGGGCGCTTCGCTCGGCACCGAGGGAGCTGCTGCAAGCGATACGAGCGAAGATATTATGGGCCTTGCGAGAGAGCTCAGCGCTTCAGCGAAAGCTCAAAAAGAATTTGATGATTGGCTCAAGGGCATGGTCCCGAATCTCGATCAATATTCAAGCTGGCTCGGCAAGGTCGAGACGCTCTATTCGACAGGCAAGATATCTTCTGCTGATTATGGAAATGCGCTCAAGGATTTATCAGATAAATTCGAGAAAGCAGGGATCAAAATCAATAAAATCCTCCCGCCAGCTCGCGATCTGAGCGCCGTGTGGGACGATATCAAGCCGAAGATCGGCGAGCTGCCTCGAATTCTCGATGATGTCGCGTATGGCTTCGATGAGCTCGAGCCTGCAATCAAAGCTTATAGCGATTCTTTGAGCGTGAGCGAGAATACCGTTAAAGCTTTTATTTATGAAATCGAGCGGATGCAATTAGCTCTCATGGGGATTCATCTGCCTCCACTAGATTTCTCTCCCGCTACGAAAGAAGCGAGCATCGCTTCGCAATCGATGACAGATATCTTCGCTGGCGGCTTCAATGATATCGCGCAGAAATTTGGCGATGCGCTCTCGAAATTCGTCGAAGAGGGCTTCAAATTCAAGACGCTCTTCTCTGATATCTGGTCAGGGATCAAGGATACTTTCTTCAATATCCTCGGCGAGATGGCGACGAAATTCATCAAAGGCTTCCTTACCGATCTCGTCTCGAATGCCGCTGATGCTGCTGGCAAGGCAGCTTCAAGCATCGCATCAACCGCGACCTCGGCTGTTTCAGGCATCAGCAATGTCTTGAGCGGCGGGCTTGCAACGGCGATCGGCTCTTTCGCTGGAACATTTCTCGCTGGCGTTCTCGGTGGCGGTCCGAGCGGGCATCAGCAGCAGCAGCAGATAAATGATACGAAAGATTCGAGGAATTATCTTGCCGATATCAGAAATTGGCTCTTCTCTGCTGGCTCTGGTTTCGGCGGCGCGATATGGGATTTCGCTCAGAAATTTACGAATGAGAAGATCGATGAGCTCAAGGGCTTCGTCGCTCGCCTCGGAGATGAGCAGCTCGGGCCCCGGCTCGATCGAATGAATAATGATATCTGCGGAGCGATCTCTTCAGCAGCAAGCGATATCGTCAGCTCGATTGATGATATTCAGGGAGCTCAAGAGGGAGCGATCGTCAATAAGCCGACCTTGCTGAGAGTCCATGCTCATGAAGCGGTCGTGCCGTTTGCGAAATTGCCGATGCTCGCTGCGCAGCAGAAGAGCTCTCAGAAAGTCGAGATCAATAATGCCGTCAATATCAATGGGCAGATCATAACCGATCGCGATTATGTGCGGCAGCGCTTGCTTGATGAGCTGATCTCTGCCCTTGATTCAGGCATCGCTAGGAATCGCTTGCAGCGCGCTTTGGGGGTTGGTTGATATGATTCTCTATGCTATCGATAATTATCTCGCTGGCAGCGATGTGGCGGCTATAACGAGCTCATCCGAAGATGCGCTCTATCAGCTCGAATATCTCTATGATGAGCGCCCATCGAAGCCTTTCAGGTTCACGGGAATCGGCTCAGCTGGCAACCCCGAATGGGTCTGCATCGAATTCGATGATCCGAAAAAGATCACGATCGCAGCGCTCTTCAATCATAATCTCATCGGGACGAGCTCGAATGATGAGCTGCTGCTTCAAGGCTGCGATGATGGTTGCAGCGCTTGTGATTGGGATAATCCAGATTTCGAGATCGATCTCAGCTCGCGAATGATCGCAGAATGGAATGATCTCTATCAGCTCATCAATCAGACCCGCGCAGCTTATCGCTTGCAGATCATCGATGGCGATAATGCCGATGGCTTCATTGAGATCGGCGATTTCTTTCTCGGCGAATATGAGCAGCTCGCGAATGCCCGCCTCGAGCCCGGGCGCGCAGAGAGCCCGAAGCTCTACCGCTTCGCGAATATCACGCCATATGGGCAGCATTGGACCGAAGCGCTTTCTTATAGCATTACGCTTGAGCTCAGAATCGCTTCGCTCAATGATCCTGCTCAGCTCGATGCGGTTCGCTCAATGATCATGAGAATTCATGATAATAATGGGCGCTTCGTCATTATCCCAAATCATCTTTTTCCTTTTGCTTATTATGTTCATCTTGAGAATGATTCTGATTTCATGGCTCAATTCGCTCGCGGCCTTGATTGCGAAGTCAGCGAATGGTCGCTCTCGCTGCGCACGCTGACGAAAGGAATCGCTCTTCTATGAATATCAGCGATCGATTGAAAGAGATTGAAGCGCGGCTCGCTGAAATCTGGAAGCTCTTGATGCCTGTTCGCGCTGCTGGCGGCGGCAGCGGCGGGCCCCATAATCTGCTGAGCGGCACCCATACCGATACGACCGCAGGCGCGCCCGCTCGCGGCGATCTCATCGTCGCTGATTCGAATCCGAAATGGAAGAAGCTCGCGAAAGGCTCTTCAGGTCAGGTGCTTCAAGCGGATGCGAATGATGCTCTATGGGGAGCTGTCCCCGTCCATGCTTCGCGGCATCAATCAGGCGGCGCTGATGCGATCAAGCTCGATGATCTCGCAGCTCCCGATAATAACACCGACCTTGATTCTTCTGCCGCTGCTCATGGGCTCATGAAGAAGCTCGATAATGATACGACTCATTTCATGCGCGGCGATGGGACATGGACTCAGATCGCAGGGAGCGGAGCGAGTATCGTCAAGCTCTGGACTCCAGATGCTTTCATCGCTTCGCCAGCTGCGCAGAGCGATCATTTTGATGATGCTTCGCTCGCTGCGAAATGGACCGAATGGGATCCCGGCGGCCTGCTCTCGATCTCAGAAGCAGATTCATTCGCGAAGCTTGCGATAACAAATAACGCCGCAGAGAAATGGAGCGGCATGTATCAGACCTGTCCCGCAGGTGATTTTACGATCATCGCGAAGCTCAATATTCTGCACAATGCGGGAGCGAATTATGTTCTCGGCGCGCTGGCTCTCTTCAAAGAAGCGATAGCGAATCCGAGCACGACTGATTTCTATTCCTATTATACGACGAGCGGCGCGAATGGCGCTGTCGGCTTGACGATTCAAGCATGGAATCAATGGGATGCTTTCGGAGGAAATACTTGGAATCCAAGCGGAAGCTATTGGGCGAATCCTCAATATCTGCGCATAAGGCGAAACGGCACGACTTGGTATTTCGATTGGAGTCCTGATGGCTTGACATGGGCGCTCGGTTATTCGATGGCTCAGGCATGGGCACCTGATTCATTCGGCATCATCGGAACAAATTATAATTCAGGCGGCGCAGCATCAGTCTGGAGCGATTGGTTCTCTTATGAAGCAGCTGATAATTTCAATCCTCCCGGCCGCGAAGTCTCTTTCTGGACCTCTTAAAGATGCCTGTCCCTTATCGCCTCTTCACGCGATTTCATAGCCTGAATATTCGCGGCCATGATACGGTTAATTCGTTTGCTGCTGCGAGCAATTGGGAAGATATTCACCGCGAGGGCCCTGCTCAATTATTGCTTCAAAAAACATCATCAGGATGGGATTCTTGGGCTTGCTGCTTCAAAGGCTATGAAGAAGATGGGTGGAATCAAGCGGGCGCTGATGCAGCGATGTATCTTCATTCTACGATCGAATATTTGCCGCCTTGGTTAAATAGCCTGCCATTCAATTATTTCAATGAGGTTCATGGGCCGCTTAATTTCGAAGCATTCGATATCAAGAAAGGAACAGGGCGCTATTATGATGGGATAAATGAATGGGGCGCTTATCCTCAGCGCTGGCAGCCGTTCAGCACGATGAATGTTGCAGGCCATCAGCTCTCTGCATCTGATATTCCCGGCATTCATATCGCCTGCTTCGAAGCTTGGGATCATTGGAGCGATACGGCTCTCGCGCTTTCTCATTCAGATGATATTTTTATTCGAGGGATAAAATTCGGCATCGGTTATATTGATCCGTCATCTGGCGGCTGGTCGAATGGCGATGGCCTCGGTCTTGATGCTAATCTCAAGAGCTGCAAGATCGCTTATTGGAATTCTTGCTGCAATTCTTTCTCTCGATATTCAGGGCCATCGGTTGGCGGTTGGCCGCTCATTCTCTCAGGGCTCGGCTTCGCGAATGCTGATGCAGAGATCAATTATCTTTCAGGAAATTCTAATCAGATCGCATGGGGCGATACGACATATCGCCTTTATCTTGAGAAGCCAGATGGGACGGTCGTCGAGACGCTCATCCCGACCCCGCCGCAGAATGAATTTTCGATCGATTCGAATTCTCAGATAACGATTCCATCGATGCCGCCGCTGCCTGTCGGCATTTATCAGATTCGAATTCATAAGAATGTCGCGGGGATTGATATCTTTTCTTATGCAGGCGATTGGCGAACAGATCAAGATGGGAGAATGCGGCCGGGGCAGCGCCTCTATATCCGCATCGGCAAACCGCGCACGAGAAGAATAATCAGGACGAAATGGGTCTGGAAGAAAGGCGATCTATCGATCTTCAGATATTATGCGCCGATCGATGTTCGCTCTCGCGATGTTTTCTATGAGGGGATGATTCTTGATATGAGTTCATTCGAGCGCGGGACGAATGATCTCAATGGGCTGCCGATCTTCTCTGATCTCGAAGTGACGCTCGATAATACATCGCAAGAATTCTCGAAATTGCTCGCTGAATATCGCTGCAAGAATCAGCTCGTCGAGCTCTGGTATGGCTTCGAATCTGGCGATGATATCATTGATGAGCTGATCTTCAGCGGCGTTGTCGCTGATTATGATAAGCCGGGCTCGACTTGGCGCGTCAAGCTGCGCGATATCAAAGAGAAATATTTCTCGATCGATATCCCGCGCTATCGAGCGTCGATCGAAGATTATCCGAATATTCATCAGAATCATAACGGGCGAGCTATCCCCGAGGTGCTCGGCGAAGCATCGCTTACCACAGGCGCAGCTCCCGGCGCGATCGAAGCGATCTATACCGATACGAGCGCATTCGAATATCTTGCAGCTCGCGGCTCGCTTTATGCGGTGCCCGAGGTTTATGTTGATGGCGTTCTTCAAGCATCAAGCGGCATCTATGAGCTCATTTATAAAGATGGCGGTCGGACTTATATTCATTTCTTTGCAGATCAGGGCGATGCGAAAATTACTTTTAATGCTCAAGGTTATGATTATCTTGATTGGGATTCGGCTGCTGGCTTCGTTCAGAATCCCGCTTATGTGATTCTCTTCTTTCTTGCTTTCTTCTGCGAGATGCCCGATATCGTGGTTGATATCGAAGCATTCGATACGCTCGCTGCGCTCTATGATTCGCTCGGCTATGGCGAAAGCGGCTATCTAATCATTCAAGAAAATAAGCGCGCATCTGAATATCTGCAAGAGCTTCTCTTCTCATATGGCGCGAAGCTCTGGACACCAGCTGATAATATGATCACGATAGCGCGCAAAGATATCTCTAATTTCTCAAGCGGGCCGCTCTTCTTTGATCAGATCGACGCGCTCGCTGAGCCCGATCGTCGGCAGGGATTCGATCAGGCTGTCAATTATGCGCCGATTCGATGGGGATATTATCCGACCGCGAATCTCTTCATCGGCTCGAAGCTTCATCAGAATCTCGGTTCGATCGCTGCTCTTGAAGCTCAGATCATGCCGAGCCCTGCTTGGGATTTCAGCTGGATAAAAGATGAATCATTCGCTGATCTTCGAGCTCAAGAAGAGCTTCTCAAGCTCAGCTCAGGCGAGCAGAAGATATCAATCCAGCTTTCAATCGAAAGGCATCATGATATCGGCATATTAGAGAATTTCCGATTTCAAGATCCATTCGGTCTTAATATCTCAGGCGAGGGCGATGCAGCGAGATTTTATTATTCTGAGAAAATAAATTACGATCCCCTGCGCGGCGCGCTGACGCTGACAGGCGTTGATCTTCAATGGCTGCTTCGCCAATATCTCGTTCTCGGCGATGAAGCTGAGCATCCCGATAATTGGAGCGCAGCGCTTGATTCAGATAGAATGTATGCTTATCTCTGCGATGAGCTGAGCGGGCTCTTCAGCGATGGCGAGAATGGCAAAGCGCTCGTCAATGAGATCGAGATCAGCTCTTAGGAGGCGATCATGGCTTATAGCGATGGCGATGATTTCATTGATGGCGCGATTCTGAGCTTTCAGCAAGCTAATCGATTGAAGAATCATTTCAGAGGCGCAACTGCGCCATCGAATGCGCAAGAGGGGATGATCTTTTCTGGCGCTTCGAATGATAAGGTCTGGCACCGCATCGGCAGCTCTCTTGAATGGGATGAGATTCTTCAAGAAACGATGAGCTTCGATGCTACGCCGATGTTTGATAATCTGATTCTCGATCTCGATTCAGCAGAGCTTTCAGACCCGCCGACCGATGCAGAGCTATCGGGCGCTTTCGGCTCTTCAATGCCGCAAGGCTTTATCGGCTTTATTCAAGATGCGACTTCAGCTGCGAAAGTATATCTCGTCTTTTCAGATGGCACGAATTATTTCTATCTCGAAATGGCTCAAGCTCTATGATCAAAGCGCTCCCCGGCTGGCTCAATTTCATCATTCTCTTCAGCGCTTATGCTCTGCTCGCAGAGCTCTTGAATTTGATTTTCTTCAAGCTCTCGATCGATCATCGCTTCATCGCTCTGATCTGCGCTTTCTTTTGCGGCGCTTATCTCGCGAAATGGCGCTTCGATAGCTCTTGGCATTTCTGGTAGGAGGCATCTCATGAAAGATTGGATGAAAATCGGTCTCGCCGTGATCTTCTGCATCTGCGTCTTTGCGGTGCTTTATTTCATCGCTCAATCGACGCCGATCATCAAGAAAAAAGATATCGCGCTCACCGTTATCGCGAATGAGGGATCATTCGAAATCATCTGCATGGATGCGATTCAGATCAAGGCTGGCGAGAATGCTGGCATGACTGTTTCCGTTCAGCCGCAGCAGGGCTTCAATAAGGCGGTTAAATTCACGATGATGGGCGGGCCTGCGGGCATGGTTGTCGATTGGGCGAATGCAGATGATACTTGGGATGCAGGGCAGACTACAGGAAATCTTCAATGCAATATCAGCATTCCGCTTGATAATGGGCTCGTCGGCCAATATGCGTTGATCTTGCAGGGAACGAGCCAATAGATTGAGCGCTGAGCAAGAGATCGAATCTCTCTTCTCGCGCATCAGAGAAGAGAGCGGCTCGATCATCAGGGCGGTTGTCGCTCAATTCGTTGATGAAACCGAGCGCAGCGATGTCGAATCGACTATTTATCTCTCAATCTGGACTGCGCTCCCGCGCTATGAGGGGCGCTCATCGGTCAGGAATTTCATTTATCCGATCATCAGGCGGCGCATCTCTGATTATTATCGCAAGCGCTATCGCGAGCGAGCGCTCATCGATGCGATCAAGGAGAGCTCGCGAATCGGCTCAATGCCTGATGAAGAGATCGCAGAGAAGATCATCGCGGCGACACCGCAAGAGATGATTATCCTCTCTCTCATCGCTCGCGGGCTCTCGAATGACGAGCTCGCTGCTGAGCTCGCTCTTTCGAAGCATACTGTTCGCTCCCATCTCAAGCGGCTTTATAAGGTGACAAAATGCGCTGATCGAATGAAGCTGATGATTTTCGCGATCAGATTCTTTGATCTATATCGTGAGGGAATTCAATGATCAGATCGATCTTCAGCTTTTTCTTGACTGATAGCGGCGATTGGCGGCTCTTTCTTCAGAATGCGGCAGATGCGGGAGCGAATTGCATCAGGCTCCCGCTCGATTATCTTGATGGCGATGGCAATCATGCGAATCCATTTCATCTCTTCGAGCAAGTCGGAATCTGGAATCCCTATGCTCTCGCTGGCGAAGCTGGCTATCCAGATGTGCCGATCTTTGATATCACGAAGAAAGATGAGCCTGCTTGGGCTCATCTTCGCGAGGTGCTCATCGAGATGAAGCGGCTCTCGCTCATCCCATGGTTCGTCTTTCAAGATCGATGCAGCATCGCGATCTCAGGCTGGCAGCGATTTCTCAATTCTTTTTATTCGAATATTCAGCGATATCCCGGCTGGAATATCCCTCATTATTATGATGGCGGCGTTGAAGCTGCGATCGGCGGCTCACTGATCGGTCAGGGCTTGAACGATTATTATTGGCAATATGAGAAATGGATCATCGATCTCTGCTATGAGCTCGGCATCATCGAGCTCTATG
>WSSedA2C3DRAFT_1000002_pt1 | contig 73514 bp, 128 predicted proteins | sample WetSurSA2Cattail_FD_9486 | JGI IMG/M metagenome (IMG submission 9486) | reverse complement strand
GTTAAGTAGAGAAGTGCTCAATCAAACTATTCGGATACTCTCGGAGAGTTAAACTGCTTCCGAGGGTAGAGGAACCCATTTTCACGACACCGTTTGCATGGAGTAACAGCAAGCAGTTCGGGTTCCAGAACTGGCCGCTTCACACGACTGGTACCGTGACAGAATTTACACTTCACGGTCATCTTTCCGGTGCTCTCTCCGGTCTTGGGGTCCATACACCGGGTGCAGTCTACGACCTTGGTGCCAGCCCGGAATTTCTTCGTGCCCTTGCAGGAATGGCAAGGAATTACAACCCTTCCATTCTCGCAAGCTTTACACTTGACGCTCACAGGACTCTTCTTGAACTTATAGAGTTCTCCGGTCCCGTGACAAACGTCACATGGAATTTCGTAGCCAGATGTGACTTCGAAGAAGCCTTGGGTTTCTATCTGGCTCAGAGTGAACTGACGAACGAAGACGTTTCTTGCGAGGATGAGGTTCTTTCTGTTCTCGCTTGAAAGTCCTTTCTCGGTTGCGGCCTTGTAAAATGCTTCGAAGACCATGTCGGATGAAACCTCTTTCGCCTTGATCTTCAATAGCTTTGCCGCGTCGGAAATATCCATGGTTGGAATTTCCATGGCCACTTCGGGTTCAAATACTACTGCTCCTTGTTGATCTACCATGCTTGTCTCCTTTCCTGTGTTTGGTTTGGGTTAATAAGAAAAAATAAATACATAACTGCTAACCTTAGAAATTAATATATATAGAACTTTTTTTATAAAATGAGAACAAATTATAAATAACCTTGGAGGTTGTTTCTTGGAGTCAATAAAAAAATCTTTTGCAAACTGCTCTATATGTCCATTATTAGATGCACCTTCCTGTATTCTTGAAACAAATTCTAAAGACGATCTAACAAAAGTTGAAGTTGTATTTGTTGCGGAAAATCCTGGCAAAGATGAAGTAAAACAAGGACTTCCATTAGTTGGTGTAGCTGGCCAAATGTTTAGATTATTCTTTAAGAAATTTGGTTTGGATAAATTTAAGTATCTAATAACAAATATTGTATTATGCCAAACTTTGAATCCTGATGGAACTACAGGAAATCCAGAACCAGAAGTTATAGAATTATGTAAAATTAACGCCATGAATCTTATCAAAACTTGCAATCCAAAATTGATAGTAATTATGGGAACAAGCCCAATGTCTGCTTTTGGAATTGCAAAATCTGGTATTACAAATCTTCATGGTCAAGTATTTGAATGGGAAGGATATAAAGCATTTCTTACTGTTCATCCATCATTTGTAAATAGAAATAAAAATACATGGACTGATAAATTTGAAGAAGATATGGCAAGAATAGTCGAGTTATTAACTGGAAAAAAGATAGCTCTTAGTTCACATGAAAAAATAAAGAAAATGGGGAAAGGAATTTTTAGATATAAACTTCCAGAACATTTCTATACAGAAGATTATAGACTAGTTGATATTCAATATCTTTCTAGGACAAATCAAATTTTATATATTTTTAGAGATAAAGAAAATAAAAAAGTTTATCATAAAGAAGATGATACTTATGTTTGTTATCAAGCTATTGGAATCGACGCAAGAAAGATTGTTCCATTTGATGAATTAACACAAGTAGCAGTTCAATATAAAGATAAAACGCATCTTGATCCTGATAAAACATATGAGGGCGATATAAAGTTAACAGCAAAGCATGCGATGGACTATTATCATTTTAATAAAGGTGAAGCCCAAAGAACTTTATCTAATATAATGTTTTGCGATATTGAAATTGATACAGGAAAAGATAGAGTTTTCCCAGATCCAAAACAAGCAAAATATCCAATGTGTATTATTTCAACAATTTATAATAGTGAAAAAATTGTTTATGTTATTGATAATAAAACAGAATCAATTAATAAGAAACCTGGAGTTATATATAAAATATTTCCAAACGAGATAAGTTTGATTCGTGAATTTATAAAGGACTTCAAAGAAAAAGATCCAGATTTTCTTTCAGGATGGAACTTTATCAATTTCGATATTGATTATATTTACAATAGATTAGAAAGAGTTGGAATTCCTCAAATTTCTTTTTCAAAATTTGGTGAGTTTTATGCAGATGGAAAAAATTATATTTGTCATTTAGCGGGAACAGTTGTTCTTGACCAAGAGTTTTTATTCAAGATGTTTACATTTACAAAAATGGAAAATTATAAGTTAGGATTTGTTGCTCAGAAAACTCTTGGGGTTACAAAGATTCAATTACCTTTACCATTTAATGAAATGTATTGGAAAATGTTGAATACAACAATTGACTATAATATTAGAGATTGCGAATTGTTAGAAATGTTAGAAAAGAAATTAGCTCATATAAATTTATTAAATGAAATTAGAACTATTTGTAATGCAAGTTTTGATACAGGATCTTCATCATTTGGTCAAATTGATATAATGATGGTTTCATTTTTAAAGAATAAAGGATTAGCTTCAAAAAATAGTGACCCGCATATTGTCAAAGAAGAGTATCCTGGAGCATTTGTGTTTGAACCGATTCCAGGAATTTATAGCTATGTAACTGATTTTGATTTTGCATCTCTATATCCAAGTTTGATGATTACTTATAATATTGGTGTAAATAGCTTTGTAATGAAACTAGAAGATTCAAGTTTGGGTTATGAGTTAACTTATTGTCCAGAAAAACTTCCAGAAAATATAAATGTTATTATCGATCCATTATTTGAAAGTCAAAAAGTTTCTATTACCAAAGATCAATTATTAAAGAAGATTTCTGATAATGAATTAGTATTTACTATAAATGGTTGCTTCTTTAAAAAGCATAAAAAAGATTTCTCAGTATTTGGTCAAGTAGTTGAGAATATTATGGGATCAAGAAAAACTTATAAAAAGAAAATGTTAGAAGCAATTGAAAAGAAAGATCAAGAAACAAGAGAATTCTTTTATACAAGACAATTGGTTTATAAAGTTTTGGCAAACACGCTTTATGGAGTTGTTGCTAATAAAGCATTTAGATTTTTTGATGTTTCATTAGCCGGAGCAATAACTTTGTCAGGGCAAGAAGCGTTAAAGGCTTGTATTATTGAAGGTGATGCTTTCTTGAGATCTATGCAAGAGCATAGAGAATATAAAGCTCCAAAGCAAATGACGAAACAAGAAATGTTCTCAGATATTATGCCTGATAGAAATAATGACTATATTATTACTGGGGATACTGATTCAATATTTTGTTGCTTTGAAAAATTTAAAGAAGAAAAAACTGTAGCAAATATAAAAGAATGGTGTAGTAAAGTAGAAGAATTTTTGAACAAAAATATTGTAGTTAATATTGTTAAAAAACATAATGTTGATTTAGATTTTAATAGATTAGCATTAAAAAATGAGCTAGTTATTTCAAGAGGATTATTTTTAGCAAAGAAACGATATGCAATTAGAGTTATTAATCAAGAAGGTAAAGATACAGATGATATTAACTATATGGGTGTTGAAATTAAGAGATCAGATTTTCCATCTAAATCAAAAGAGTTTTTAAGTGAATTAACTGAATTAATCTTAAAGAGTGAAAAATTGTCTTTACCAAAGATATTAGAATTTATAAAATCTAAAGAAAAAGAATTTATTAATTTAATTCAAAATGGTGATAAAAGTATAGCACGCCCAATTACTTATGGAAAAGAAATAGAATCTTATAAGGTAATTCCTCAAGGCGTTAGAGCTATGGAAGCGTGGAATGAAATAATGTATGATATTCATAAACCAGGATCCAAAGCATATATGTTCTGGGTTAAAGGGATTGATATTGATAAAGCTCCAAAGGAAGTATCAGAAAAATATCAAAAATTTATTTCAGGGGGACATAAACTTGCAGTGGTTGGAGTTCCTGATGAAGAAGAAAAACTGCCAGAATATTTTATAAAAGATGTCCAAGCAACTTTAGACTTTTCGTTCAAGGATAGATATGAATTAATGTTAAAACCTTTGTTTGAGGTCAAAGAAAAGTCGCAACTAATATTATTTTAGAACAAATTTATAAAGGCGAAAGGAGTAATTTATGGGAAAGAAAGTAACATTGATTGAAAACTTTAGAAGTTTTCAAGGAGAAGGTCCAGATATGGGCCGGGCTGCTCTTATTCTTCGTTTTAAGACCTGTAACCTAAGTTGTAAATGGTGTGATACTGCAGTAAAAATGAGAATTTCTGCTGAGGCACCTTATGATTTAGATGATATTCAAAAAACTATTAATGAAACAAAAGCAGGAGTTTTACTAACTGGTGGGGAACCTACAGTTAATAGACACTTCAATGAAGCAGTTTCAATTTTAAATGATCTTAACTATCCATTTGCAAATGTAGAATCAAACGGATTTCATTTGAAAGAATTGATTAAATCAGTTGATGAATTAAAACCAGTCAAATTTATCTACTCTCCAAAAATATTCAGTCAAAAAGATACAGAAGAAGCTATTGAAAGGACTAAAGAACTTCTACCTCTTAAAAGACTTTTTATAAAAATAGTTTATGAAAATGAAGATTATATGAATAGATATTGTAAATTTTTATCAAAAGAAGTTGATGATATTTCACAAAGTGAGAGAGTTTTTCTTATGCCAGAAGGAGTAACAAGATCTGATTTGCTAAGAAATGCTCCAGTAGTATTTGATGCAGCAGAGAAATATAAATTTAATTTCTCTTCTAGATTGCATATTATGTATAGTTTTGTTTAGAAAGGATGGTGACTTATAAGTGAGAAATTCAGATGTAGCATATCCAAATTTTAGTGAAGAACGTTTAGGAGTTTGTGTAGTAAAACGGAAAGGAGAATCAACTGAAGATTTAATTAGAAGATTTAAGAAAAAGTTTTCTAAAAGTGGAATAATAAAAGAACTTAGAGAGAAGATGTATTATGAACAACCGTGTATTGCAAAGAAAAAGAAAAGAGCACAAGCAATTTTAGCAAGAAAAAGAGATGAAGAAAAAATGGTAAAAGAATATCGTAGGTTTAGAAAAAGACGTAAAGAAATGGAAGAAGGAGAATGAAAATGATAAAAGCTATTAATGACAAAGTTGTAGTAGAAGAACTTATTAAGAGACAGACCAAAGGTGGAATTATTATTCCTGAAACAGCCATAAAACCAACACCACAAAAATATGGTAGAGTAATATCATTTGGTAATGCTGTAAATGGATTAAAAGTTGGAGACATTATTGTATATCATCCAAATGGTGGAATGTCAATGGTTGTTGAAAGGAGAATATTGAGAACTCTAATGTATGGAGAAGTATTTGGAATTCTAGAATCAGAAGAAGAAAAAGAAGGATTAGAACCAATCAATATCAATGTTGGAGGACAATAATGCTGAAATGTGTTCATATTGAAGCGAGAGATTTATCAGATGCTTGGTTTCAAACAGTATATAAAATATTAGATGAAGGAAGAGAATTTATTATTGACAGAGGTTCATTTGAATCGAAAAAACGATTAGAATATGATTGGGTAACAATTCAGATAAAGTATCCGGGAACAAGACCATTACTTCCAGATATTCCACAACAATATGGTGTTCCAAATCCTGTTGCTTGTGATTATCTAGATAATTATGTTCTATATATAATGACTGGTCATATAGCAGAAGGTGAGTCATATACATATGGTCAAAGATTAACTAGATATCCATTACCAGTTGAGTTTAGGAAGAAAATGCAAACAAATCAGGGGTCGGCTATTCTATTAGACGAAGTAAAGGAACTAGAAGATTTGGGAATCATTTTTTATGATGATGAGTTTAAATGCGATTGTCTAAATCAAATTGAATTATTAATTTGGACATATAAGAATAAAGGAACAAGAAATAATCAAATGGTTTTACAAGTTGCTCACCCATCTGATATATTGTTAAAAGATCCCCCTTGTTTGCGACAGATTGATACAAGACTACAAGATGGAAAATTAAACTTTTTTGTTTATTTTAGAAGCTGGGATTTGTGGAACGGATTTCCTGCTAATTTAGGAGGAATTCAATTATTGAAAGAATACATTGTTTCTTGTATTGGAGTTGAAGACGGAGATATTATTGCTACAAGTAAAGGATTACACTTATACGATCATTGTTTTGATATTGCAAAATGTATTAGAGCAGGTTCCACAACTACTTAATTAGGAGGGCAAATTAATGTCTTGCATTGTAGGATTGATTCAAAATGGAAAAGCATATATGGGGTGTGATGGACTAGCAACTACATTAGATGGAGAAATACGTCCAGTTATTGCAAATAAAATTATAGAAAATGGTCCATATATTATTGGTTATACTGGTAATATTAGATCTGGCCAAGTAATAAAATCTCGTTTCTTTGAAGCACCTAAAGATATTGAAGATTTACCTGACGCTCTTAGAAATTTATTTGAACAAAAAGGTTGTTTGAGTTCTTCAGACGAGGAAACCCAAGCAACACAGGCCAATTTCTTAATAATTTTTAATCATAAACTTTATGAAATTTTGATAGACTTTCAGTTGAATGAAATAAGAGGAGATTTTTCTTCTATAGGTGCAGGAAGTGGTTATGCTTTTGGTTCATTATTTTCAACTAAGAAAGTTAAAGATGGAAAGAAACGAGTTTTAATGGCGTTAAATGCTGCTAAAGAATACTGTGCTCATGTAGGTGAGCCATTTACTATCCTTGAAATGGAGAATCATAAATGAAAGACTTTTTAAAAAGAAATTGGATATGGTTGGCAAATTTGGTTTTAATTATAATAGTTATCGCTAAGTTATCATCTTCAACAGACCCGATAACGCTACTATTTGTATTTGTTGGAACATATATTATTTCGTTCTTGACTTCTATGAAATTATTTAAAGGAAAAGATGGCGAAGGAATTGGATTTTAGAAGGAGTGAAAAATGCCTAGAAGTGGTTATGTTTTAGCAGGGTTTGAAACCCTTACAACAATTATTGATAACTATATGCTTGGAAAGAAAGGCAGGTGGAATGATAATTTCACAAGAGATCAGATTTCAAAGTTTCTTTCAGTAGCATGTTCTGGATATCTTCATTCTTATGGTCAAAATTTTGGTCGAAGAAAGAAGATGGAAAGACATAGTATTAATGAAACAAATCTGTTTAAAAAATGTAGAGAAACCGGACTATTTGATAACTGTACTTTTATTGCAGATAGTGGAGGATTTCAAATTTCTATAGGAAAGTTTGGAAGAAAAGAATCTGATCTCTTGATTGAAATGTATTATGAGTGGTTAGAAAAAGATCATGAAGTTCTTGATAGAGCTTTTATTTTAGACGTTCCACCTGGTCCTGGTTGCATGGTATTTGAAAATTTTAATGATGTTTATGATTTGAATTTACGATCTTATTTAAAAGCAAAGAATTTATCACAAGCAGTAAAAGATAAAATAATTTATATTCATCATTTTAGAACTCCAAAATTGTGGGAAATATATACAAAAATTCTTAGAGAAAACGAGTTATTTCCTGAGTTTAATTATCATGGAACCGGTGGTATTGTTGCTAATATGTCAGGCGATATGGCAATACCATGTATTATCTATGTTCTGCCATTGATCCCACTATTAAATGAATGTAAAAGATATAATAAAGATCATTTAAATTTTCACGTATTAGGCGGAGCAAATTATAGAGATATTCTATTTTATGAACTATTTAGAAAAGTTGTTTTTGAAGAGCATAAAATAAATTTAAATATCACTTATGACTCTTCTGGAATTTATAAGCAAGTAATGCATGCCAGATTTCTTCATGTAAGAGATAATCATGGAAATATTAGTAAACTTGATGTTAAGACAAAAAATCTTCATAAAAGATTCAAGGGTGAAGATGCTTTTGTAGATACTGTTTATAATAAAGTTTTAAATGACTTTGCAGGACAATTTGGATTTAAACCAATCTCATTTGATGAAGGAGTATACGATCCAAAAACTAACACATTCTTTGAAGATATTAAAGCATATTCAATTTTATATACTTTGAATACATATGGTGATGTTCAAGCAATAATGAAAGACTTTGCAGACCGAGTGTATCCAATTTATAAAACCGGTGAACCAGAAGATTTTAATAGAGAATGCTTACATGCTACTCGAATAATAAATCAAGGAAAAATAACTAAGAAACAGAAAACTAAGTCATATAGTATTTCTAAATCATTGGATATGTTAAAGAATTTAGATGAAGAATATTGTCAGTATCTAGTTGATAAATTCTTGGCAAAAGATGAGTTTAAAGAACTAGAAAATGGTCATAGTATACTAACAATGTAATGGATATTAGACTAAATATATGGTTTAAAAAAAGCATTTGGTTAGAGGATGGTGAATTATGGTGCGACAATTGCGAAGGGCATGGAGCATTTTTGATAGAAATAACGAAGACTCTTATTTGTCCAAAGTGTTGGGGTTTAGGAAAGGTGGATTGGATAGAAAACATAATGGGGAAGAGAACAACACAGGAAGAGTAGAAGAAGGAAGAACATTTGAAGTAAAAGGGGTATTTAATGACTGGCACAGGATTCAAAGATTACCAGACCCAGAAAAAGGTGAAGAATATTGTTCTAAATGTAAAGGAGAAGGAATTGATAAAGGAGAAGTTTGTGAAAAATGCTGGGGTGTGGGAATTGTAGACTGGATAACTAATGCTATGGGAAAAAAGCCTAGATCTAGTGGGTCTTCTTCATCTTCAGGAAGTTCTTGTTCAACTTTTCCAACTCCAAATGGCAATATTATATCTGGTTATGCAACATGTCAAAGTAATCTTTCTAGTAAAGGTAACGTTGCTTCTAGCTATCTCACATCTGTTTCTAGTCCAAATATTAAGAAGTTATGGACTATAAACCCATCTGGTCCAAGATAAGAATTTTCATATATAGAACAAAAGATTGAAAGGATTTCAATATGATTACAGAATCGTTTTTGAATTCTTGTTTTTCTTTATTGTTGAATAAGAAATCAAAAATAAAAAAGAGCAAAGCATTATATAGAGATATTCTTGATATTCTTAGTTTTTATAAAGATAAAGAAACCGTAAAGGTTCCTATTGGATTACAAAATAAAGTAGAATGTTTAACAAAGATTACATCAATGTTATTGGATGATAGAACAATAGATAATATTTTTGATAGTATCTCATTCAGCGAAAAATTCAAACAATATAGAGATTTTCTTGATCTTAAAGTAAATGATGATTTAAAAGATCAAACATTTCAAGATATTGTAAAGCAAGTAAGATTAAGAAAAAAGATTAATGCATTATTTTTAAACTATGATGAATTGAATAAAGTTCTTGAAATTATAAAGAATGGAAACTTTGATTCTATTGATGATTTAGTTGAAGATTATGAGCAAACAATTAAATTACTTTATTCAAATATGATGGAAAGCAATCGAGCAATTACAATTGAAGCATCTGCTAGTTTGGATTTTGCTAAAGATGATTTTAGTCATGTTATTGATATGATTAAAAGAAAGTATGCAAGGGTCAATGCAACTCCAACTGGTTTTAGTTTATTAGATAACGAAATTATGCATGGTGGATTCGAACCGTCAAGATTATATATTTTTGGTGGTGGGTCTGGGGCTGGAAAATCTACAATCATTAATAATGTAATATCAAGATCTTCAATTTTACCTCCAAATTTATTTGATAAGAAAGCGCCAAAACAAGGTGAGATAAATAGAGTATATATTTATGTAACGTTGGAAAATACTATTGAAGAAGCTTTAATGAGAACATATCAACCGATGTTTGATAAGTCAACAACTATGATGTTAGATGATATTACTCATGGAATTGATATTAAGAAAAGATTATACGATGAATTAGTAAAGAATGGATCAACAATTGTAATGAAATATTTTGCTCCGATGAGTATTAGTGTTTTAGATTTGGCAGGTGTTGTTGATGATATGATTGAACAATATGGCAAAGATTCAATTGCTGGTCTTTATATTGATTACTTAGATTTGCTTAAAACGGATATTAAATATGATATGTATAGATTAGAACTAGGTCATATTACTCTTTCATTAAAAACTTTAGCTGTTCAATATAATATTCCAGTTATAACAGCATCTCAACTAGGTCGTGGAGCTTATAGAGTAACTAGTCCTGACGAAATTGGTGTTGATATGATGAGTGAATCAATTAAGAAAATTGAACATGCTGATTTTGTAATGCTTCTTGCTGCAGATAAAAATGAAGCTGGAGTTGTTCATGGAAAAATTGGAAAGAATAGAAGTGGTAAAAATAATGTTTCTTTAAGTTTTACAGTTGATTTCTCTAGATTTAAATTTATTAGTATTCAAGCAAGAGCCAATGCAAAGAAACCAGATGCAACTCAAAAATCGTCTCTATCATTTGAGGGAGTTGATGTTTTATAAGAAACAAACTGTCTCATAATTAGAAAAAAACCCAGAACAAATACAAAATTTAAAAATTGAATTGTTATTCTTATTAATTTAGGAGGAATAATATATGTCTAAAAAAGTGTCATATGTAAAGATGTTGAAAGAAGCTATAAGCGAGTGGGATACAAGCAAAACGGTCGATGTAAAAGGTCCAATGCTTGATCCAATTCTCTCATATAAAGGAGATGGTGAACTACCAACTAACAAGGATGCAGCAAGCATTCTTGAAAGATACTACTTTGATGAGGGAAGAGAACAAGGTATCGAAGAAGCTGATTATGAGATCGATACCGGAAAAGTTGGTGATAGCGCAGCTATGAAACATACAGAGGGTCCTGGTGGTGAAGAACAAGCAGGAACAGCTGACTCAAAAACTATCGAGGGTGCAAAAGACGAAAAAGAAAAGGATATTGTAAAAGAAGAAGAAGAAAAAGTAGAAGATGAAAAAGAAGATGAAAAAGAAGAAGAAGTAGGAGAGGCTGCTGTTTTAAGACATCTTCTAGACGTTTTAACAGAACAAGATGAAGAACCAGAAAAAGTAGAAGACGAAAAAGAAGACGAAAAAGAAGAAGTAAAAGAACAGGATGAGTCAGCAGAAAAAGAAGAAAAGGCTGAAGATAAAGAAGAAAAAAAGGAAGAAGTAAAAGAAGATGTTGAAATGGAAAATGCCATCATTGAAAAACTAATTTCTGAGATGGAATCTGATGGTGACGACTTCTATGGTGGTGATTTTGAAGATTCTATGGAAGAAGAAGGTGGTTCAAAAGATTTTGACAGTGCATCAATGAAGCATACAGAAGGTCCTGGTGGTGAAGAACAAGCAGGAACTGGCGATGCTGATACATTGATTCCTGATAGAGAAGATATTCATGATAAAGTAGTTGAACCGCCAGATCTAAAAGAAGCAAGAGACCTAATTGCTAGCATCTTTGAGCAAGAAGCTGCAGAAGAACCAGCTGAAGAACCAGAAGAAAAAGAGTTAGATGTTGACAAAGAAGTTAAGAAAGAAGCAGCAGTTCCAAGTTCTGTTCCAGGTGGTCCTTCACCTCATAAAAAAGGAGAAGATTGGGATCTAGAAGAAGCTTTTAAGCTTTTTAGAGAAGAAGTTGAGGATGAAGAAGAACCAGAAGAAAAAGAAGACAAAGTAAAAGTAGAAAAAATAGATCCTCGCAGAATTAGGGTCTAACTAAAATAAGAGAAAGGGTTAGGTTGGAGTAAATCCAACTTAACCCTTTTCTTACGAAGGGAAGAGAATAATATGCAAGATAGATACATGGCAATCATTCGCGAACCAAGTTTTATGATTCTATTTAGAGGAAGAACAATACGAACTCCTGCTCACTTTAAAAAAGTTACAGAATCTGAACTTAATTCTTTAAAATCACAAGCAAAGCGACATAATATTAATATCGAAATAATCTCAGAAAATTCTTCTGAAAAGATTGAAGAACCCGTCTATATTGATTTTAATAAACCTACAATTGTTGAATTAGAAAAAACTTCTGAAAAAACATTCCTTGAGAAAATTCTAAATGAAGAAATAGATATGGAGAGTGAAATCAATGAAGAAAATATTAATATTACAGAAAGATCGAAATAACTTTACTTTAACTGATAATTCTGAAACAGATTTAGAAGAATATTGTAATAATTTAGCAACATTATTGAAATCAGGAAACGTTACTATAATAAAAACTACAAATGAAGTTGCTATTACTAGACCAAGTTTAATTCAGACTATTGTGGTTAAAGAGATTGGTAATGAAGAAATGAAAATTGAACTTGATAAATCTGAAAAAGAAGAACCAGAAGATATTATAACAGAGATAGTATAAAATGGAAATTATTTTTTTATCTTTAGGGCTTATTTTTTTTATTGCTTCTATAGTAATTGTATATAGAAAAAAAGATTCAGTGAAGATTGAACGTATGATTCAAAATTTTGTCGCTTATGAGTCAGTTCTAAAGTACTTTATGGAAAAAGCTTATGATATGATTTATAAAGAAGACATAATGATTTACTCTGTTGAAGCTTATGGAATGAAAGAAGAAGATATTAATAAAGTTGCAACAAAATTCACTAAATTGGTTCTTAAACTTCTAGGTACAAGATTGGTAGAAGAGTTTTCATATTTTTATGGTAGTGAAGATACATTTTTTCTTCAGCTTGTAGATTATTTTAATACAAAATATGAGTCTGATGAAATAAGAAAAACTTCTATGGAAAATATAAAAGAAGCAGATATTGAGGAAAAATCACAATGATCCTTCAAGATTATTTAGATCAATTACAAGAAACTCCAAAAAGAACTACGGCAACTAGAATTACTAGAGCAACAAAAATAAAAAAGGCAACAGGCCAGCTTGCCAGTTCAACAGCTAGAAAACAAAATGATCCATTATATAAACGAATGGTTTATTTTAGAGATCAATATTTTAAATATAGAGACCAAATTCATAGAAAATATACTCCAAGAGTTCGAAGCAGAGCTATGAGGTAAATATGGCAGATCCTTTGAAAAGTGTAAAAGATACGCTTCAAAGTTTAAAATCTACAATTATAAAAACACAAACTAGTGATATTGATACACGTTTAGATAGCGCTGTTAAAGATATAATTTCATATCGAGCAAATTCTGGACGAAATGGATATATTGATCTAGTAAGAAGTCTTATTTCAAAAACAGCAGATGTAAAAATAGCTGGAGTTGGTGGTAGTTTATTTACTCAAGGAATTAGTCCAGCAGCATTTGGACAAGGTAGTAGAATGCTTAGATATAGAACATATCAAGCAATAATTTCGCAAATAAACTGGGCATTTAGAGCATTAAATGTCCTTGTTGATAATATTTTGTCTCCTGATGATATTACTAAAACAGCTTTAGAAATTAAACCAAAAGCTTATTTAGAAGATGAAACTCCAACTGCTTCAAAAACAAGATATGTTCAAGAGGTTTCATCAAGTTTAGCTGTAGATGATAAACTAGATGTTCTAGTTAAGAATACATTGTTATTTGGTGATTTATTTTGTGAAATTGGTGGCCCAAAAGAAGTTTTAACTAGCAGAAGTTTGTTAACAGAAGCAAGAGAATACGAAGTAATTATTGATAATCAACGAGAGCAAGGATATAGAGATGTTATAACTGAAAATATTGACGGTAATCCATTTAGTGTTACTGTTGACTATTCTTCTCTTATGGAAGTTGGTGAGACAACCCAAGAACNAAAAAGTAAAAAAGAAAAAGGTGGCTCAATAAAAAAAGGAAATAAAATACTTTCTAATACAAAGTTGATTTTTCATCATCCACAATTTGTAGTTAAACTTCAAAGTGCTTTATTCCCAGTTTGTTTTGGATTCTTAGTATTTCCAGCTGTTCTTTTGTTTCCTGGAGCAGCATTAGCTGATGAGCCTGTTAATAATATTTGTATGGCAATATTAAAGAGCTTAGAAAATAAATTACCTCAGATGAAAGAATTTAAAAATGACAGAGATTTGCAAGATATAATTAAATCCATGTTATCAAATACAAACTTTAATAGAGCTGTAGCTATTAGATATGTTCCACCAGAAAAGATGGTTCATTTTCATGTTCCTTCTGCTAAATATTATCCATATGGAGAGTCAGTTTTTGATAGTACACAATATACAGCTAAAGTATTAGTAGCTTTAGAGACAGCACTTGCAATTCAAAGATTATCAAGATCTACAGAAAAACGAAAAGTAGCAATTGAAATTGGTTTACCAAGAGATGCAAGAAAAGCTATTGAAGCTATGAAAGAAGAGTTTAGAAAGAGAAAAATTAGTCTTGATAGTTTTGGAACTGTCGATACAATTCCAAGTATGATAACAACTTTTGAAGATGTTTATATTCCTCAAAAGGATGGAAAACCATTTGTTGATATTAGTACGTTTGATGAAGGTAGAGTTGATCTAAGAAGTAAAACAGATGAGTTAAAGTTTCTTAGAGATCAATTGGTATCTAGCTTAGGTATTCCGCCAAGCTTTATTGGGATTGAAGAAAACCTTTCAAATAAAGCAGCTTTAAGTGAAGAAAATATCTTATTTGCTAGAACTGTAATTGGCCATCAAAAATATTTAACAAGACAACTAAATGAGTTATTTCAAAAGATTTTTAATATAATCAATCCAGAAGAAGCTTTGACTATTCTTGATAACGTTTTAATTACTCTTCCAATACCAAAATCATTACAATTTGAAAGAGAATCAAGATATATGAGCGAAATTACTTCATTAATTCAATCTCTTGAATCAATTGGAATTCCAAGAGAGTATGCAAAACGAAGATATCTAAGTAGTATTGATTGGAATGAAGTAGAAAAGTATAAGATAGATCAAAAGATTGATGAAACATTAGATCCTGAAGAAAAAGCACAAACAACGGGAATGGGTGGAATAGGTGGTTTGGGTGGAATGGGTGGTGGTTTAGGCGGTGGAGGAATTACAGTATAAGGAGTAAGTATGGAAAATAAAAAGTTAAAACATGAAATTAATAGATTGTTTGACCAGCAAACCATGTTTTATACTCCCGTTGATAAAGATGTAGATGTTCGTGGAGGTAGAACAAGACAAGATAGTTCCTACGACACATATCAAGACTTTCCAAATATTGATGATCCAGTGCCATATATTACACATAAAACTTTAGAATCTGAAAAGATCGAAGAACAGAATCCAGCAAAAGCAGATACAGCTGTTCCTAAAGTTGGAGGTGTTGACGTAATGGGTGGAGGAGATTTAACTGGAGATCCTAATATTCCAGGTACAGATCCAAATGCTATGCCACCAGGTACAGACCCAAATTCGATGGCAGGTGGTCTTGGTGCTATGCCTGGTATGGATACGATGGGGCAACAAACATTAACATCTAGTGAAATTGGAAGAGTATATGAGTTGAAAAAGATTTACTCCAGACTTACTTCAATTGAATCATATTTATCAAGCTCTACTGATGAAGCACTGCTTCATCTACGAACGATTGTATCAAGAGCAATTGATTTATTTGATCTTGTAATAATAAACTTCACTCAATATAAAGAACAAATTGATGAAATAATAGTAATGTTTTATAAATTCGTTGATATTACTTATGCTTTATTGCGTGATTATTATGCGCATGAAGCAAAAGAGGAGTCTAAAAATGAGTAAGTTAATATTTGAGAGTAGCATTTTTTCTGAAGCTGAAATAATAAAATCTTCACCTACAAAAGCTATTTTTAGATGCCCAATACAAAGCGTTGATGAAGTAAATCAAAATAAAAGATTATATCCAAGCGCAGTATTACAAGAAGGTATGGGAAATTGTGAATCAAGAATGAAACGAAGAGCTTTTTATTCTGAATTAGATCACCCAATTCCAACAGGAAATGACCAAGTTGATGGGATTAGACAAACAACAGTATCATTAGAAAAAGTATCCCATATAATAAGAGATTATGAATTTAGAAACAAACATTTAATTGGTGAAATGGAAACTACAAGCACTCCAAATGGTGGAATCCTTTTTGGACTTTTAAAAGATAAAACTGGCGTTGGTTTTAGTATGAGAGGTTTGGCAGAACTAGATCATGGCCCAAATCATGCAACTGTTAAATCTCCATTAACAATTATAGCTTTTGATGCTGTATCATTTCCTTCCCATAAGTCAGCAGTTGTAGACTTTAATGAAATGAAATTTGAGCAAACAATGTTATTTGAATCTCCATCTGGCTTAGTATGTGTTGGCGGTCATTGTTTCCTTCCTGATTATTTTGATAAATTAATTGAAACAAAGATGATTACATTCTTTGATAGATGGGTTTAAAAAGAAAGGAGAACTTCCTTGGAAATTTTAGAACTAGAGAAAGATTCATTTGTCGATAAAGATATAAAAGAGCTACTTAGAAGAATTTTTTTAGTTTGTAAAACAGAACCTACCTTTCAAACTACTAGTTATGTTGACTTAGATAAGAAAGTAGGTTCATTGGAGTCAAAACTAGCAAAAAAAGAGTCAATATTAATTAAGGTTCAAGAATATAAAAAAGATCTCCAAGAGAAAATTGAAGAACTAGATCAAAAAAACATTAGTTTGAAATCTAGATTACTGAATAAACTAGGGAGTGAATTATGAACATTACATATACTAGCATTCCTGATGTAAACGAACTAAACATATCTGAAACAAAATTAAGAATAGCTAACAGCATAATTTCAACTATTAAACCTTTATTTGATGAAACATTTAAAATTAGAGAAAAAGAAGAAAATACGTTAGGAAACAAACTGAAAGCTATTGGAATTAAACTAGACGAGGAAAAAATCGTTATAGAAAAAATCTTTGAAGATTATAAAAAGAAGCAAAAAATTTCCAAACTTCTGGAAAGAATCCAGAAGTTAATATCATATGGATTGACATATGATTCGGTATCAAAAAATGAAATGGTTATCATGTTGAAAATATTAGATAAACTACCAGAAAAGAAACTTGATGAGCATTTAGCAAAAACTTCAACCCTCCTTGAGAAGAGATTTTCAAAAATAAGTAAGTTCTAGTTTGTTTCTCATACCTTTAGAAACAAACTGACTCCTATCTAAAATATCCTAAACTATCTAATTCTAAAAAAATATTAGAACATAATCCAAATTAACCAAGGTTTTGGTAAACTTACCAATTACAAGGAGGATAAATAAATGAAAGAACTTTTAATGGAAGTCTACAAAGCCACAAAGAAAGTAAGTGGTGTAGATCCATCAAAACCTGGTAATCTAAAAGCGATTCTTGTAGATGACGCAGCTTTTGACACATATGTTACAGCACTAGCTGAATCAATTGAAAATAAAAAAGATAGAGCAGCTTTTAGACTATTAGCAGAAAACACAAGAGTAAATCTTCTTGAAAATTCAATGTTTGCAATCAACCCATATGAAACATTGACTCTGCCTATTCTAAGAGTGTTCTACCCAAAACTAGTTGCAAAAGAAGCAGTAACAGTTTCCCCAATGGACAAGCCAGAAACAGTGAAAGCTTTTATTAAAGCAAGTTTCACAGCTTCAAACGCAGCAACTGAATATCTAGCTCCTGTAACAGGAACAGATATTTCAAGAGGTGTTGCTGTTGGTACTCCAGTTACAGCTATCTTCCCAATTCCAAGTTCAGCGTATGATGTTCTAAATCATGTTGGTTTAACTCCAACTTTAGCTCATCTAGAAAGAGACTTTGAAATTACCGGTGTTTCAACAGACGGTACAAGCTTTACAGATGTTTCTATTATTCCAGCAGTAGAAGGTCATTTTTCACAAAGTGTTACAATTGGTGGTTCTGCTGACGTAGTTTCTGGTAAAGTTGATTATTTGAATGGTACTGTAGCAATTTCACATACAACTGGTGTTGCTAACTTTGCTAGATACCAAGTAACAACTTCACTAGAAGAAAACAGAATCAACCCAACAGTTAAGTTACAAGTAGATAAGATCAGACTATATGCTAGAGACAGACAGATCCAAGCAAATTGGACAATCAATATGGAGCAAGACATGAGAGCTCTATTTGATATCTCAATGCAAGCAGAAATTGTCAACCTATTAGGACAACAAGTTGCACTAGATATCGACAGAGAAATCATCAATGCTCTTGTGACTGCCAATACTAGATTGAATGCTGTCACCCATACCGGTAGCTTTACAAGAACCCCAGATCCAACTTATACCTGGGGAACAAAATACTGGCATGAAAATATTGTTGTAGAAATGAACAGACTATCTGGTCAAATCTATACAGACACCAATATTGAAGCTGGAAACACAATACTTTGCAACCCACTAGACGCAGCAATTCTAGAAGACTTGCAAACATTTAATTACACAGGAACCAGCTCAGTTGACGGTGATCTAGGTTACAGATCTGCAGTAGTTGCTGGTGGAAAGTGGAAAGTTTTAACTTCCGCAGTAGTAACTCAAGGCACAATGATTATGGTTTACAAACCAGTAGAAGAACTAAAGGCTATTTATATTTACGCACCTTATGTGCCCGCGGTCCTTCACCCATATCCATTGACCTACACACCAAGCTTGACAATCTTGTCAAGATATGCAACTGCTCTTATCAGAAGCGCAGGTATTGCTACACTAACAATTGGTGCTTAATAAGACTTAGGTCTTAGTTTCAAGAGACCCAAGAGGAGAAATCTTCTTGGGTCTTTTTTCCGTCGGTATGGATACAAAAAAATAAGGGTCATCCACTTTATAGATGACCCTTATTTTTCACAATGAAATACCAGTAGCTTCTTCAGCTTTCTTTATCAACATGTTCCATAGGTTCTGCTGCTCTAGTTGTTTTAGTTTATCCTTTAATTCTTCTAGTTCCTTTTTGAGTTTGACATTTTGGTCGGTTAGAATAAGGACGTTCTCAACAACTTTTTGTATATCTTTAGCTTCTACTATTTTAGTACATATCTCTAATTTTTGTCCGGTGATTTTTTCTACGTTAATATTTGAGTTCTTTTCTTGTTGTTTCTGAGAATAAGTCATATGAGCAATTTTCAGATCATCTTCATCAATATTTCTGTCTTTTCTATATAAACTACCATTTTTATTTCCTCTTCCATTCCTAGTAATAGTTACGCAACCTACAATTCTCATTACAGTAAAGAAATATCCTAAATGATCTATGTTAGCTGATGGATAAAATCCTTGTAATAAAGTCAATAGTTGTTTTTTGGTAAATTCTTTTCCGATATCTAAATGATTAAAAATATCAACAATTCTATGAAACCTTTTGCTATTCATCCTACCTCCTTTCTAAAAAAATAATCTATTGTTTCTAATAATTAATATATATAGAAAAAATTAACAAAAAAATTGGGTGGAGATCTCAATTAAGAAATCTCCACCCAATCTTATCCGGACGACAACTAAATAAACTATGTTGTTGCTTTAGCTTCTTTTCGTCTTTGCCAAGACGCTTTCTGACTGTTGCTCAATTTCATCTTTGTATCAGGGTTGTTCATAGCAGCCTTGATTCCAATCTTCATCTTTTCCTTTGTTTCAGGTTTATTCAAAGATGCTTTTAGTTTCGCTTTAATAACGGGGCATGAGTTAGCATGAGCACTGCAACATGCCTTTCCATTCTTCAATGTATATTTTGATTCTTGACCACATCCATACGCGCATAACGTCATAATGTTTTTTCTCTCCTTCTTATTAATTAATGTTGTCGTCCTTCAAAATTTTGATTATATTCATATAACGGATCCCTTTTTGGACTATCATTTCTTCCAGTTGGATTGAAAGGAATGTAGTTTGGACTAAAATAAGGACTCCGATTTATGTGCCTATTTTCTGCTGGTGGTATTGTTGGATTAAATTCTTGATGATATGGATTGAAACTTTTTGATGGGTTAGCTGGACCTGTAGTTGATCTTCCTCCATAACTACCTCTTCCACCACTTCCCCTTCCACCACTTCCGCCCCCACTTTTTGCGAATACATCAAATACTAGAAATAAAGATAATAAAAATACTAAGAAAAAAACTTTTTTCATTCTAACCTCCTAAGTTTAATATTGGGTGGGGATGCTGATGAGGAAACATCCCCACCCTTGCAGAAGGAGGAACTTCTGAGCCCCGTTACCGGAACCGGATTTCTCCACAACGAGAACCGAGATATCCACGGGGCAACAAATATCAGGATTCTCGGTGTGTCCTTAGTAAATCCCCCGTTATACCGTTTTTTGAGTGTGTTTTTGTAGCTCCTAGAAATTCCACGGGGGCACAAAATAACCAAGAGCTACTTACAGTAATTAATATATATACTAATTAATTATTAATCCCAATCAAGAAGAATAATATTCAAAAATTGTTTAGTAAATTCCAACCTCTTGAAATAAGGGTGTATAATTTTCTCAAAGATTTGATGCCTATTTGCTAATCCAGCACCAAGCTTAGAAACAAGAAATGTTTTATCCATGTTTTCTTTTGCAAACTTTAGAAATTTTTTTATCTCTTGCAAGAAAACTTCTGTATATTCCTCAGGTGTATAGAATGATTTTGGTTCATTAGTTGGATATTTTTTTGTTATAAATCCATATGTATTTTTATAATCTCGAAGAGTTGCTCCACCACCATAACCTCTTCGTTTTAGATTATCTCCAAATACAAAGATACAGTCTGGGTGTGAAGCAAGAAATTGACCAGTGATCCTATTGGGAATATCTTTTCTATTCATTTAATTGTCTCTTAATAGGAATTGTCATTTCAACAAATCCTTGCCCACGTAGTTCAGCTACAATCTTATCAATCTTTGCCTGACATTCACTGCAAATAAATGACAGTTTGTCTCCTGAATTTTTCTTACAATTAATACATATTCCATTATTTTCTTGATAAAGTCTTAGGTTCTGTTCGTGTTTCTTTTTGACATCTTCCATAACTTCATTAAAGGTCATACTTTTAATGAACTTTGGTTTGAACTGTTTCTGTTTCTTTTTTTGAACCATCGTAACCCTCGTAAACTTTGTCAATTATTTCTTCAACTCCAAAAGCTAGAAGCGCATCATTTTTTATCTGTCTTTTCTTTTGAAGATAACCTTCAAGTTTTAATAAGATGTCGCTTTTATTTTCAACTTTATCAATATTATCTTTCAAAAATCGAAGGATTTTTTTCTTTCTAAGATCATATTGAGCTTTAAAGATTGATAATTCATCTAGTGTTTGTTTAACAAAAAGAATATTCATTTTTCCCCCTTCATTATTTGAAATGGGGGTAACTTAATACCCCCATTCCTTGACGGTCTATTGCAAACCTTTTGTCCATTCTGGAAGTTTCTTATTCTTGTCAGGATACTTTGCATTTTGATAAAATCGTACGCATCTTTTGATAAAGTCTTTTGCTGGTTTTTCTAATGATGCTGGAATAAATACAACACCAGGCATTTGTTTGAGTTCTGCTTTTGGAGTTGAAATAAACATTGCTTGTTGATGATGTTGCCATTTTAAAGCTCTTTTAAAAGCAACATCAACTCCAAAACCAGGAACTTTAATTTTCTTCTCTTGAGTTTTAACCACATCAAATTCATCCATTTGACGATGGCAAAGAGAAAATCCAACACATACCGTAGATGTTCTTGGATCAACTCCAGCTACTAATACTCCAGCTTTTACTAAATCTTTCTTTTCTCCTTTCTCTCTTTTTTGATTTTTGTTTGTCCTTTTGACAAACTCAATCATAGGATTGTCGAAATTTACAAATTCTTCTACCATTACTCTTTTTTACCTCCTTTCTTTTCAACTACTTCATTATAAAGTTCTATATACTTTGGATAACCTTTTGGATTACGAACTGAAAAATCTAAATGTATCTCAGTAACGTACATAAAATGTTTATTAAGTCGTTCATTTTGACGAAGGTTATCACAAAAATTTATCCATATTAAAAATTCATCATAGCTTTTTGTTATTCGATCGTATACCTTTTGTAATATACATCTTTTTTTAATAATAATTAGAGTTAGAAAGGTAACCAAATCAGTTTTTGCTTCTTTTTCAAATTGTGATAATATTTTATTCCATGCTCCTTCTACTTCTAAATCTAAATTCTTTTTTGCTGTAGCTAATACTTCAAATAAGCTTGGAGTTTCTTCATAATCTCTTCTTGTCCACCAATCAATAGCTGCTTCCAGACGTTCAAAAATAGTTAGTCCAATTGATTCTTTTTCCATAGAACCACGAGGTTTTAATATAGTTTCAACACTTCCTAATCTTATTTTTTTAAGTTCAGCTAGTTCACCCATTATTTCATCCTTATTTTGTAAACTTTGTTTCCACTAACAAACATTACAGTCATACCGTCTTTGAAAAGACGCATTGAAGTATTGATTTCAGGATCTTTTATTTTCTTTACATCATCTTTATCAATTCGATTAGTAAAGATTTCAATACTACTATCATCATTTATAGACACAACAACACCATTGTCTAAAGTAATGAAGTTTAATGGAATATAATCAGTTGGAATGACTCTTATTTTATATTTGTTATAGTCATCATCAAAAATAACTACAATTTTAAAGTAGTCACCATTTTGATAACCAATAAACATTGAAACTTTATTGTCATACTTTGCATCTACTATCCTATATTTATCAAGTTCAGGAATAGCTTTGATAACAAAGGAACTTCTTTGCCCAAGCTTTGGTAAAGGAATTGCGACATATGTTTTTCCTAGAACACTTTGGACTATAATATTACTGAACAATTTACTTGAATTTGGTTCTATAGTCCAAACTGTTTTTATTGCTGGAACGATATTACCATTCATTTCATTGAACTCAATTTCAATTAACTTCTCATTATTCTTTATATAAAGAACATTATTAACTATCATTTTATCTGAACATTCTAAGTCAAGTTCTTTTAGTTTATATCCTTCTTTTAATGCATGATATTTTAGTTTATTATTCTCAATCTTTATCAAAATTGGAATTAAACCTGGCATAGCAAACAATAACTCTGTACCTAAAGATGTTTTATAATTTGTTTTGCTGATAAAGATTTCTTTTATAGTTTTAGCCACCGGAATTCCATAAATAACGCCATAGAACAATAACTCATCCTTGAACTCTTTTAGCATAGTTATTTCAAAGTTATTGCTACTTTGAACAACAGAAGCAATAATCTGAATAACTTGAGACTTTCCAGGAAGTGTGGGAGGTTCTTTTCTTTCTCCTTTTTCAAACAATTTATAATACCAATCTTTGTATGAAGAAGGAATTAGATTGAAATCTCTTACTGTTGGTGGAAGAGAAACTCCTTTATGAAAAACTGAAACATTCTCAATGACTCTTTTTTCAAAGTCATTTCTTGAATATTTTGGATGGTTTCCCTTAAAAGGATGAATACCAACAAACAATTGAAAAGATACTATGGCGAAAGAGAACCAGTCAGATAATGTAGTAAATTTTTGTGTCGACCAGTCTCTTATTGATGGCATGATTGCTGTAGCATTAAAGTTTGGAGTTTGATATGAATTGACGTCAATGAAATAAGGAGTAATGAAATCCTTTCCAACTAGATAGTTAAATTCATTTCCATCAACCATTAAACAATTCTTATTGTGAATGAAAAAGATTGTATCTTTGATATTTTCAACCAACTCTGTTGTTTGGTCAATTGTAATTCCATTTGCATCTCTAAAAGAATTAGTAAATAACTTACAAAGAGCATTTGTTTCGTCACCCAACCAGTCCATAGTGAATCCAACAATTGCTTTTGTGGAATCAAATATAATATCAAGAGGTCTAACAATATTTGGTTTATCTAATGTTTCTAATTCTTTGATTTTCGCTTCTGGTATCATCTTACTTAGATCTTCATATATTTTGTAAGCTAAATCATCTTTATGATAAATACTTCCTTCACCGCCTTTAGATACAAACTCTTTAGCTAATAAATCAACCTTTTTTCCATTGACATAACAAATCATTGTTCGTCCTCAAGAATAAAACAACCAACTGATAGGTCATCATAATGAAAGATGTTATCTTTTTCATAATCTTGAATCATCCTTCCAAGACGCCTTTTCAAAAATTCACCAGTTGTTGTTTTAAAAGAAAAAAGTTCTTTAACTACATCTGGAAGAATAATTTGTTGAGCTAGAGTTGTTTTTATAAATGATTTTAATCCGTCTGAAGATATCATAATAGCTTTATAAGAAGAGCAAAGAAAAGAGTATGTTTCTCTATGGTCATATGCTCTTTGATCTTCTGAAATAGTAAAATGACCATTTGGTCTAATAATAGTTCCTGTTATTGTTTGAATATTCTTCATCTTATAGTATTCTTGATCTCTTTTAGGATCTATAGTATAAGATAAATAATATGGAGCATTACTTGAAAAGTTAATATCAAAAATTGTAATGATGTCATCTTTTCCTTGAGTAAGAACTATTCCATCTCCATACATGCTTATACAAATTGCTTTTCCTATTTTATATGCTGTTATTAAAGTTGCATCGAGAGATGTTTTCTCTAATCCTAAAAGTCTTGCAATAACTTCAGCATTATGAATTACCCATGACCCTGTATCAACACATTTATCAATTTTGATTTCATCTTCGGTTCGAGTAGTAATTAATTGTCTCGCTTCATAACATAAAAGTTTGGATCCCATTTCAGTATTTTTAGAGCTTGAGCATCCATCTGATAAAATAATATAAGGAAATGGTTTATTTCCTGAAAGAATATAGTCTTCACATACTCTATGGTTCTTTCCTGTTTTTAGAAAATCATCTATTTTTACCATGTTCATACCTTTTAATAAGGTTCTTTGCGGTTTTTTCAATATGATTGAGAGTATAGTAATCACAAGGACACATTCNACACCATCCTCTTTTTTTCATATCTTTATTTCTTTTTCTAATAAGAGTATGAAAAATCAAAGTACATTTCCAATGAGGCCAGTGACTTGAAGGTTCGTACCTTTCAAATGGGCAATCCGTCTTTTTTATTTCGTTAGATTTATTAAGCCATCTTTTTATACCTTTAATATCTGTTTTTGTAGGAAACCTTTCTTCTCTTGGAAGACGTTTTTTCAATTCTAACCTCCTAAAAGTTTTTTGGGAGGGGAACTAGTCCCCTCCCATTACTACTAATAGCTGGAATCTACCTGAACTGATTTCTCAGTCACCCTTTTTAGAAGAGATACCGAGAACTCTCCAACTTTTGGTTGGAACAGTTTCAAACGATCCCACTTGGTTCTTTTCCCAGGTTCAACAAAATCTGGCTCCCAGTTTATATTCTCCAACCAAGCTGGAATGCTTGTCGGTTGAAGGAAATGAGCCATTTCTGTTGCTCTGGTCATAAAACGAAGTTCTGGAATAACTTTGAAAAGGAAATAATTTCTCCTATGATAAACGTCAACCAGACCTTTCTGGCTTTTGTCAAATACTTTATAATCTCCTTTGTATTCGATTTCAGGAATATAAACCTTTGCTTCAAATGATGGAAATTTCAGACTTTTCTTCTTTCCAACTTCAATGCTTTGAACAGAAGATGGTCCTTGTCCTTCTGGAAATCTGAAACCGCTATTAAACAAGAATTTTTGCTGCTCAAAAAGGTTCTGAGCCTCATCTTCAAGTCTTTCAATTAATATCTTGGTCATAATGTAATATTGGCCGAAGAAGCTGGTCCATCTGTTTGGATGAACAAAATTCTTGAAAATGATTTTGTGTCCTGTCCATAGCTTATTCTCTGTTATAAACTTATTTTCATTTAGAGTTGGGACAAATTCAATAAGTCTCCAACCAGGATACCATTGTCCTGAGAAATCCGTCAATGAAAAGTTTCTTGGCATACCAACTTTATCTTCTCCAACGACGTTTTCATCAATAATCTTTACTGAGAAAGTGAAGAATTCTTTGTTGGCTGTAACACCAGTTACCTTTCCATGACGATCGTATTTTGATATAACTTTTTCATTTTCTTTCAATTTTGTAACTCTGATAGGTTTGTATGATGGGAGATTGATTACTGCTCCTCTATCTTTTAAAGCATAGAGAAAGCAAGCTAGATCAAGATCTGTCCCAACAAACGTTCCATCTTCATCATAAGCGGAACCTGGTTTTCTTGATAGAAGGTCATATCCCCACCACGATTGAACTTCTGGGATTACCTTCTCTAAATCGTCTGATAGATCTAAAATACTTTTGACAACGGGATTTTCTAATAATGTAGTTAGAGTCTTTGCAACTTTTTTCGGTTGGGTCATAATTTCTCCTTAGAAGACCAACTTTTGACTTGGCATTCCTGTACCAAGTGCTTGACTTTGACTACTAATACTTTGACTCACAAAATTTGCCAATTTTGCTAATCTTTGAGGAGTTGCACTCCCAGCATCTACATATTGTGTTAAATCTGCTTCTTTATGGAATGTATCTAATCGTGCTTTCATTCCTGGATCGTTAACATTGATTCCAACGAGAATAGTAATTAGTGATTCAATAGTTTCCTTTTGTTTTGCATTGTCAATTTGCTCTTTGATATGTTTAGTTTTCATTCTTGAGGCGTTATCATCACCATCTGTTATAATATATACGCAACCATTTACATCAAAATCTTGTGTTCTTAGTTGCTTTGCATATGTTAATGTAGCTCCTATTGCATCGTAGGTTGCGTCATATAATGGTGTTGAACTATCTGGATGAAGTTGTGTATAATCTTTATCAGGATCAATTTCTGCTAATAGTTTAAATCCATGAACTTCTTGAATTCCAACATCATGATTAAATAATGTTACTCTTAATAATAGATTTTCTGCTCTTGGATTCTTTTTACAAGCTGCCGCTACTGCTTTTATCATCTTTAGCAGGTCGGTTGAAAATCCAGCTACACTTCCAGTTATATCACAAACTACTGTGACTAGAGTGTATTCGGATGCTCCAAGGTGGTCAATTCTGATAGCTGAAAATTGAAAGTTTCCAGGTCCGGCAACGGAGAATAGTTCATTCGACTCAGTTGGCATTAATTTAGGCATGACTTTACCCCTAAAAGAAGTCCTTGGTTGTTGATAGTTTCATACCACGTTTGGTCATCTCTTTGACAAATCCTTCTCCCATGTCTTTGAACATAGTTGACCCCGGCATATCACCAACATCAGATGTGGCATCAGTTAATAGAACCATCTTTTTGATATTCTCTTCGCCAAAATTATTTGCAATATCTCTGACAGTATTAGCAAGACAATGAGATCTTGCTTCACCTGACAAGAGAATTGTATCTGCATTTTGAAGAGTTGATATAAGTCTTTGATTCAATTGTGTATCTGGATCATTTGGATCAGGAACATCTGCCTGAACTGCTGAATAATGCTCTGTCCAAGGGTTTGAACCTTTGGTCACAAAATCAACAACAGCAAATTCTGTTTCCCATTCCAATAAAGATTCAAATAGAGGTTTGAATACTGTATAACCCCAGCTTCCAATAAGACAATGAGGTGGCCAAATGCAAAGAGGATACCTTGCATTTCCTTCTAGTTTGGTTACATATTCCAAACCTCTTTTTCTATAAGTTGGGTTTGTGGTTGTCCACTTTCCAGATTTTACATCATCCTTTGTAATAATTGTGAATGGACCAGGATGATTCCCTTTTGAATCAATCCAGAATACTGGATGAGCAATATCCACAAAATGGTGACTATCCAATGTAACATGGATATCGTATAGAGATCCTTTAAATTTCTTTATCATTGTTGATAATCTTTCCATATCCTTATCTGCATTTGTAACAAATAAAGCACCCTTAGGATCGCAGAAATCATTCTGAGGGTCAATAATCAACAACTCAATTCTGTCTCCCATTAACTACTCCTTTCATCCCATGAAGTCTTTTGCAAAAGAATTCCTATTCTCAAATAAAACATGCTGTAACCAGCTCCCAAGATATTCACTTTCTTTCTTTTCATATCCTTTTTTCTGCAGTTCATTTATAAAACCATATACTGCAATCTTTAATGTGTCTGAACTTATAAAAGGTTCGCTAGCTAATGCTTTAGCAAACGCTTGAAGATCTGAACTTAGAGGATTTTTATTTCCTTTCTCAATTGTTTCTAATCTGCATCTAATATCTATTCTCCAATCATTAAATAATGAACTTGAGCATTCTGTTCCTGCATATAATTCATTTCTATACGCTAATCCAACATCTCCTGGTAGTTCCATAAGTTTGCATCTATGCATCTTTTTCTCTTTATTCCAATATAGTGCTGGGCATAAGGTTGCACCTGGATATATTCTTCTACATGCTTCACATGGGCTTTTAAGACAACAATAACCACACCCTACACATTCAGCCATTTAAATCCTTTCTGAGTGGAGTTAGTGTTAGTAACTCCACTCTTTCGAAAGTTATTTTGTTTTTGGTTGGATTCCTGGTTCTGGTTTTATTCCAAGACCAATATTAGATCCACCTAAAATTGCTGCTGCGCCAGTAAACCCACTGTTTTCACCCATAACTAAGGTGTTGGGCATCTTTATAATATCTGGATGCTCTTTAATTGTATCCATGATAACTTTGATATAAGCTAGTTCATAAGCTTTATCTTTACCAAGAATATTAGCTTGGGCTTCTTGACCTCTAGCTACAGCTTTCATATATGCTTCTTCACCTTCCCCTGATTTTTTCCTTGCTGCAGCATTATTATCAGCAATTTGGATTCCAATTTGTGATTGAACCAATCCGCTTTGTTGATTTGCTTTTGCTTTCTCATTCTCTGAGTTAACTCTTTCAGATTGAGCAATCTTTTCTTGTCTATATGTATCCATTAATTGACTAGCTAATTGCTGTCTTTTTCCAGGAATCAATAGTTCTGGTGGAACCGCTGGGTCACCAAATAGAACTTGAGAAATTGTAATTCCAACTTTCATTCCTTGAGGAATTAGTTCTTTCTCAACTTCAGACTCCAACTCAGATCTTTGATATAGAAGATCAAGGGCTTTTCTTTGTCGTATAATCTCTTTTTTAACACCTTTTTCTTCTACAACTTCTGTAGTGTTTCTTGCAATAATATTTCTTAAAATAGCACGATACATTGGCGTAATAACTTTATCTTCTACCTCTTTTATCCCACCTACAGAGGCAACAATAAAGGGTGCATTGGTTGGGGCAACTTGAACCTGGATTCTAGAGTCAAGGAAAATATCCCAGTTCTCAACTCTTAGAAGGATTGCCATATCAGCTGAACCTTGAGGAATTGGAACATCAATTGCTCTTTCGCTTTGAACAATATTTCCTGCATCATCTACTTTTAAGTCAATCCATCTTTGCTTGAACCCGCCAATATATTCCCATGTTTGCATTCTTGTATCAATATCTGTTATAGTATATGCTACTTCATTCATATAGTATGCACCAGGAATTAATACTTCTTTCCATATTCCTCTATATCCTTTTGGAACCACTGGAGACGAAAGATAAACTGCTGTAGAGTCAGGAGGAAGAATTGTTGGGCCAGTATATTCTGGGCCTACATTTGATTTAACAACCCCAACAAATCCTGCATTAATTGTCTTCGCTTTGAGTGGTTGTGAAACCTGAAATAGATATGGATTGACTCTGAAGTTTCCTGGAGTAAGAACTGTTAATTGTGGTCCTTTCGTCCCCCTTGCTTCTTTATAATTCTTTTCTCCACCATCAAATCCAAGAAAATGCATAGCATCAAGCATTTTTGTGTCTTCCCATTCTGGAGCAACAAACTCTCCTTGTGGTAAAACTTTTCCATCTTTAGCTGTTAGAATAACATAATGACCACTTGGAACATTGACTTCAGGAATAGTATAATCATCATAAACTACTGTAAAAAATGGGATAAAATGAAATCCTGGAGGAATAATCCATGCCTGTGGACCTTTTTGCCAAGGTGCAGCAACAATCTGGCCAGGTGCCATATCAGATCCCATATAAATCTTCGTTACTGCTAAAAAGTGCTCATCTCTTACGAAAACGATACTCGTATGAGCAAAACAAAGAAAAGCAAGAATAATACAAACTCCTCTTCCGACATAAGCCTTGAAACTTGTACCGGAAGTTTCACTAAAAAATCCTAAAATTTGTTTAATGAAAATAGCAAGAAAAACAAAAATCAAAGTAAGAATAACCCAAATCATTGTAAAAACTCCTTTCATTTTTAAAAGTTAAACAAAACTCACTCCACCACCTATTCTTGATCTTGCAATTAATTCTCTTTCATACGGAAATTTATTAGCTAGATCAGCTAACATTTCAAAATAATCTTCTTCAATTTCAAAATCTGCTGAGAAATGATGTAAAGTACAATTATTTGCAGCAGATCCTTGAGAAATCATAGTTAAATTATGAATTAATTCTTGACAATTAAACATTTTCATTGCTTCATCTGGTTTTGTTTTAAATACTCTATCTTCTATAGTAGTTCTTGCTTTTGCAACATTTAGAATATCATCATTTGTAAAATGTATAGGTCTATATTTTAAATAAAATTTTCCAGCTTGTTCCATACTTGCTGTTGCTGGATGAATCCCTATGCTGATAATGTAATGATGATTTCGTAAAGGCTCTACTTTTAATCCAAATAATTGATACAATTCCTCCTGTTCAATTTCCATCTTACCTCCTTTTGAGAACAAAAATTAAATTATCCAAAACGAAGGGAGAAAAGTAATGAGCGAAGAACCTAAATATCTAGACGAAAAAGGATTAGTTATTTGTCAGTTATGTGGAAAATCAATGATGACTATTTCACCTCCTCATCTTTATTATAAACATAATAAAATGACAGTTGCTGACTATAAAAAGCAATTTCCTAATGCTCCTACCTTTAATGATGAGTTTTCTGCTAGGTCTAAATTTGGAAAAGAAAAACTATTCAAAATGCAAGAAGCAGAAAAAGAACCAAAAATAGAAACAGATCTTGCCTTTACTGAAGAGCAAACCCCAGCCATTGAAGAACTAGCAATAAAAGAATTTACTAAGGAAACCCCTCCATTAAATGCAATAGAGAAGTCAAAATTACGAATTCTTGAACATTTAAGGATATTATATCCAGATATGAAACAAAACTATTTAATTCAGAAATTTGATATTCAGGGTCGTCTTATGTATGAGCATATTACAGACTTTGCTGATCCAGTATCTAAGGTTGATGTTGAATTTCCAAAAGCTTTTTGGCATAATCAGGGAGTTCTTGATCCATTGAGAAATCATAAATTAAAGAAAGATGGATGGACTATTTTTGAGATTAATAGTAAACATACGAATAATGAAGAAATTGATCGAGTGATAAAACGTTAAAACTAATCTTCATTTTTCTATAGAACAAAATACTAATAAATTACTAACGTAATTAATCTTATTAGTTAATGATAATGTTAAGTGGCGCTACTCGAAAGTGGGTAGCGCCATCCTTTTTTGTCTCCCAAGAAAAAAATACAAGATCTCGTTCATTCAAGTATTAATATATATAGAAAAAACTAAACAAAATAAATTGTGTCTTGTTCGTAATAAACTAATTAAGATTAGATTTAAGAACAAAAATCAAAGAGTGCAGCAAGATTCTAGTGAATACAATCTTTAAGGGAGACATTATTAATGAGCAGCGTTCCTACACAAATAAGAACCGTAGATCCATTTGCATCTTATAATAGTGATATAGTTAATCGTTTAACGAGAATGGTAACAAGATTGACAGATGGAAGCGGAGTTTTAAATAGTCCTAATGACCTTCAAGTTTATGCAGATGCCACATCAACCACCAAAGTAGAAGTCCAACCTGGAATCGTTTTCAAAGATGATATGCTTATTCACATTACACAAGAGCATACCGTTGACTTTGAAGATTCTGATAATTATGTATCGTTTGGTGGTGGATTTAATGAAGCTGGTTACTATTATATTTGTGTAGAGTATACTTTCGTAAAATCAAGACCCGCTCCTGAAGCTGAAATAAAGATTATAAAACCAAGTCAAAGAGTGACAACCTTCCAACCTTCTTCTTCCTTAGTATTTATTAAATGTGTTGATGTAATATTCAATGGTCTTACATTTGAAGTAAGTACTCTTTATGATTATGACCCAGATGACGTAACAGTAAAACGAGAATTTACAAAGTGGTATTTAAGTGGTGAAGTTTTCCTTCCAACTTTTGATAGAGATAGAGATGAAGGAAGACTAGTTTATGTTACTACAGACCAGACAATGTGGTTAGGAACTGATACTCAATGGGTTCAATTTGGCGCTTTGAAAATAACAGCACTCTTAAATTCATGGACCATCTCTGGTGGTAGTTATTATGCTGATATTAATATTGCCCCTATAAATTCAAACTATGCTTCAGTAACACTTCAAGATTCTTCTGATGGTACTATTACAATACCTGAAGAAATAGATTTTACAAGCACAACCAACATTAGAATCTGGATGCCAGTAAATACAGTAAATCTTAGAGCAACAGTCATAGGATAGTAAGGATATTTATTAAATTGAAATCTCATATTTTTATAGAGAAAAAAATTCCAGAGGAGCATCATGTCAAACATAAATAATACAATTGTCCGTTTCTTACAAGAACTCCATTCAAAAGAAATTCAAGAAACTTTTGAAACTCTAACTGTGCTCTTAGATCATCTGGAAAACAAGGAAGACCCCGATCCGACGGAATTAAAGATTGTTGAATTAACTTATCAAACACTTGAAAAACTCAAATATTTAGACGAGTTATTAAGGAAAAAGGTCGGAAAAATTCCAGACTTTCCAGGAACAAGATTACAAGAGTTATATGACAGAGCGGAAGAAACTTTTACATTATTCGATTAAAAGGATATCAAACAATGGCGACTGATAAAAGAATATCACAGTTAGATCAACTAACCGAAGCGGCTTCAAATGATTTACTTGCTATAGTTGATACCTCAGAAGGAGATATCACTAAGAAGACTAAAAAAATAGAAATAAGTGATCTAATGGGTGCTCCTGGTCCGATTGGAACTATAACTCCTGCAAGTGGACAATTTTCAAGTTTACAATTACCAGCTGGTTCTTCTGTTGTTGAATTTTCAACAGATGGTACTTTAAGTGGCGATTCAGACACAGTTCTTCCTACTGAACAAGCAGTAAAAACTTATGTAGATACATATGTAAATTATGCAATATTAAGAGATGAGGCTACTGCTGATATAACTTATTATGTAGATTCTACTGGTAGTGATGTTTTTGGTGATGGTTCAATAGTAAATCCATTCGCTACAATAAAGCATGCTTTAAGTATACTTCCATCAGATTTAAATAAGCATGAAATTACTATTTCTCTAAACGATGGAGTTTATAACGAAGGTAATATTACTCTTTCTAATAGATTTACAAGAGGAAGTATTTCTATAATTTCAACAAATTCCGATCCTACCTTAGTAACTATTAATATTCCTTCTGGCCAACCGTCAATAAGTCTTAATATGGAAGCTGCTTCATTTTATCTTCTTCAATTTTCTATAAGAGTATTTGATGATGGGCAACCATGTATAACTAATACAGGTATTGGAGGGTATGTTGATTCTTGTAATTTTGGGGATGATGGAAACCTAAATACTATTGGTATTCAAAGCAACTGGGGGACTATAAGTGTTTTAGCATGTGGAGATATTGATTCAGATAAAGTGGCTTATGGATTAAAACCAGCTGGTGGTATTATAGTAACGTCAATGGGATTACAATCTACTCCAGTAACTCCTTTTGGAGATCAATTTGTTGAAACTGGATATAGTTTAGGTATTGTTAAAGATTATTCCACAACATTTATAGGGGATGATTGGAAGATAAATCTTAAAGGAAATAATATAGTAGTAGTAACTCCTATTGCTTCTACTCCTAACAAACTATTTATAGGAGGAAATGCGGGATTTTCAATTACTACAGGAACTGATAACGTTTATCTTGGTAATGAAGCAGGATATTATAATGTAACTGGATCACAGAATATTGCAATTGGTAGACAAGCAGGATATGGAACTAACACTTATAGTGGTGAAGGAAATGTATTTATTGGTTATCAAGCTGGATATCAAATTGCTTCTGGAGATTATAACGTTGCTATTGGTTATCAAGCTGGTTATACTTTAAATGGAACAGGAAGTTATACTGCTGATTATAACGTTTTAATTGGTTATCAAGCTGGATATTCTATATCCGGGGCTGATGATAATGTTTTTATAGGGAGAAGTGCTGCTTATCAAGTAATTGGTTCAACTAGTGGTAGAAATGTAGTTATAGGTTCTTTAGCTTGCTATACTTCAGTAGGTGGTAGCAATAATGTCGTTATTGGTTATAATGCTCTTTATTCAGGCGGTATTGGTTCTGGTTTTAGTTCATTTATAGCTATTGGAAGTGAAGCTGGCCATTTTATGACTTCAACGCTTCATAGCGTTATAATTGGAACCAGTGCTTCTTACTATAACGAAACTGGTCAATATAATACAATTTTAGGAAACTTTGCTGCATATGGAGTATCTTCAAATAGTTATTCTAATATTGTCGCAATTGGATTATGGTCTTTATATAAAATTACAACTGCAGATAATACTGTTTCTGTAGGATTTCAAACTCTATATAATCTTAGTAGTGGTGCTGCTAATACAGCGGTTGGTTATCAAGCTGGTTACTATAATGAAACTGGTGCACAAAATATATTAATTGGGCAAGAAAGTGGTTATGGAGTAACAGGAAACAGTTATTCTGATAATATTTTTATTGGATATAGATCTGGATTTTCAACAACTGTAGGTGGAACTAATGTAGCAATTGGAACACAATCAAGTTTTTATAATCTAACAGGAACTGGTAACTTAGCAGTTGGATATCAAGCTGGTTATGGACAAACTACTTATAGTCAAAGTGGAAATGTTTTTATAGGTTATCAAGCTGGTTATACAATAGGAATTGGTACTTATAATGTAGCTGTTGGATATCAATCTGGTTACACAATGAATGGTGTAGCTTCTGGTGGATCTTCATATAATACTCTTCTTGGTTATCAAACTGGTTATTCTTTAACTATTGGAGATAATAATGTATGTATTGGTAAAGGCTCTGGTTATTCTTTAACTTCTGGTGCCTCAAATATTATTATTGGTTATGAAGCTGGTAATGCTATTCAAACATACGATTATAATGTATTAATTGGATATTGGGCAGGAAAGAGTTTAACACAATCTTATTATACTATAGCAATGGGATTTGATGCTTTATATACTGCAACAGCAGGGGCAGATAATACAATTGCTATTGGAAGACAATCTTTTCAAACTTTAAATGGTGTTGCTTCACAAATTGCAATAGGAGCTTATGCTGGAGCATCTCTAACATCAGGTACAGATAATATTTTTATTGGAGCAGGTTCTGGACAACAGAATGTAACTGGTGCTAATAATGTAGTTATTGGATATCAAGCAGGATATGGTTCTGCTAATCAAAGTTATTCTAGTAATACTATTCTTGGCTATAGATCAGCTTATAGACTTCAAATAGGTGCTTCTAATGTATCTATAGGTTGTCAAGCTGGTTATTCTAATCAAACTGGTGGTTCTAATATATTTATTGGTTATCAAGCAGGATATAATGAAACAGGAAGTAATAAACTTTATATCTCTAACTCAAATACAGCTACCCCTTTGATTTTGGGTGATTTTTCTACTGAAGATCTTAAACTTAACGCTGATGTTTTAATATACGGATCTAGTAGATATTTAAACTTTGGAACAACTTTAGGAACAACAGGTTATGGTTTCAGAGATAATGCTGGAGCAATGGAATATAAAAATAGTGGTGGAGAATGGCAAAGATTTGGAATTACTCCATCTATTAATAATCTTGAATTTTCTGGTAGTAGTTTTTCAGGAACTGTTGACCAAGCATTTAACTGGGGTACTCTTGTTCATAAGAAATCTGATCAAGTTTGGTATGCTTCAAGCGCATCCGATTCCACAGCAGAAGATGCAATATCTACCGCTATTTATGTTGGCGACTCAACCAGTGAACACAAATTTATTACTTTAGGATTTATTAGAGATGACTCATGGAACTGGATTCCTGGATGCTTGCTTTATATGAGTGCTACAAGTGGAGAAATTACAGCAGCGAAACCAAGTATTAGTGGAGAAATAGTTCAAGTTGTTGGATGGGCATTTTCTCCAAATATAATATATTTCAACCCAAATATGACATTGATTGAGGTGTCTTAATGTCAGAAATAGATAAAATTAGTAATATTGAAATTGACGATATTGCTTCAATAAATTTTATTCTTGTAGACAATATTGATAAAATATCTTACGTAACATTTCCTCACGGTCCTCCCCCACCTTTTGAATGGAATATAGGAACAACTCCAGATACTATAGCTCCTGGTGGAGATATAACAATAGAAGTTCAAGGTGGTGAAGAACCATATTCTTGGTCTATTGATTCTGGTACTGGTTATACGTTAGATAATGCAGTAACTTTGGGGTTAACTAATGGCTTAAATTCAGTTGCTGGTACTTGTGGGTTTCAGTATTCAGCAACAGTAACTATTACTGTTACAGATAATCTTTCCAGTTCGCTTACAAAAGTTTTCAGAAATACAGGAGGAGTTTGGAGTGAGCAATGTACCTATGGTACAGATGGATGTGGTTACGATGATAATCCTACTTGCATAGATTGTGGTCAAGTACAGCAATATTATTATGGTGCAGTTGGATATGACAATAGACGATGGAAAGCTTTTGGATATCAATGCAGAACATCAACAGGATGTTTTTGGGGAACTTTTGGCTCATGTGTAGGAATGGGAGCTCCAATACCACCACAATGCCCAACAATATATGATTGTGCATGCCCAGGATCTTCATGCACACATGGGGGAAACACTTGTATTCCTGTCTCTTTAGGTTATGAATTATGGGCATGCCCATAGAAAGGAAAATAGAATGGCAGAATTAACAGAAGACGAATTTAGAATGCTATCACTAATTTCAACTTTTACTTTTAAAGATCTACAAACATGTTCTAATATTGAAAAACACCTAAAACTAAATAAAAAAACTATAACAGATTTACAATTATTTCTAAAAAAATTTGTTATTAGTGGAAATAGAATATCAAGAAAAAAACCAAAGGGAGCAAAAAAAACAACTAAAGAAGAACGAGAATTAAGAAAAAAAGAATTAAAAGAAGCTTATTATGGGAAAATAGAAGAAAAACCTTGACCATCTAAACTACGAGCCAAGTTTGGCGAATTTGGAATTACAACTGTATGATTGATGTGATTGTTCTACACGGAAAAAATGATAATAAAGTTTGGGAAAAACAATGTTTTGAAACTCTATCAAAACATAATATCAATATTATACATTCTGACGCTATATCTGGTAACACTAGACTATCTAGAAAGTTAAGCTTTGAGAAAGCAACATCCAGATACGTATCTTTTGTTGATATTGATGATTACGTCGTCATAGATATTCCTATTTTTGATATATGTGTTAATCATTTAGAAATGGATCCTAGTATATGTGGAGTTTCTACTAGGAGTTATCTCATTAGACCAGAATCAAGTAATATGACAAGAATTATTACTACAGATATTAACTGGTCTTTTGATAAACATTTTAAACAGATATTTCTTATTCATCAATTAACTGTCGTACGAACTGAATTTATCCAGAAAGTTTGTTCAGAAAATAATGACTTAATATCTCCTATAAGATATAGTGATCATCAACGAGAACTTCTTCTATCCCAATATGGAAATTGGAAAATAATTCCTGAAGTTGGGTACTATTGGAGAAAGCATAATAATGGAGAACATAAGTTAAATATTGAAGAACCAGAAGATTTATATAAAAAAATTTATGAACTGGTAAAAGTAAAAAGAAAATTTGTTTAGAACAAATATAAAATGTGAAAGGAAAAGTGTATGCAGCAAGAATTAAAGAGAGTAGAAGTTCTATCCTTATATCAGAGTATAAATTCTGCTATGGCTATAATGGATAGTAAAGAATTTCAAGAGAAGTATAAAATTAATGCCTCGTATTCAATTGCTTTAGCAAAAAACGAAAAGTTATTATCAGATGATGTAAAATTACTACAAAAGTTTATTCAATTTGAACCTGATAAGCAATTTGATGAATTTGAACAGGAAAGACAAAAAATTCTTAGAGAATTAGCAAATAAGGATGATAAAGGAAATCCTGTAACACAAATGGTTAATGGTCAAATTACATATTCTATTCCTGTTACAAATTTAGAAGAATGGAATAAACAATATAAAATTTTAGAGGAAAAATATAAAGAAACTTTAGAAAAAAGAGAAAAAAGAAATAAAGAAATTCAAGAGTTTCTTGATAGTGAAGAGAAAATATCAGTTACTATTTATAAGATTAGTTCAAAGCATGAACAAGATGGTATTCCTCCATTATTACATAGAGCACTACTTATTCTATATGATGATGTACAGGAACCAGTAAAAAGATCAGTTCACTAATTCTTTTAACTGACGGGATACTCTATTACCGATAACCAATCTCAAGGTTATTTACAGTATAAGAAAGGAAAGAAAAATGAAAACTAAACTGCCAGTATGTGAAGAGTATGGAACACATAGAAATTTGGTCTTAATGATTGGGCCAACAATGTCTGGAAAAACAACATATGTTAATAGATATTTAGGAAAGTTACAACTAATTTCAGAATATTATGTTAAACGAGCACTATTAGAAGAAGATAAATCATTACCTCACGATATGTCTTATTTTATAATGTCGGTTATGTGTAGATCTTTCATGTTAAATGAATTAAGTATAGTTACTGACGAGCAAAATTTGGATATAGAATCTTTGATGATATGGAGAAAATTAGCAAGTGAATATAAATATTTTCTTGAAGGAGTTCTTTTAGATACTCCATATGAAGTTTGTTTAGAAAGGGCGCAAAAAGTAGTCGGAAAAAATAAAGATTATACTGTGCTTTTGAAAAAACAATTTGAAAAATTTGAAGAATTAAAAACTATTCTAAATATGAAACATCATAAGATATTTGATAACCTTATTATTGTCAAACCGGAGGAAAAACAAGATGAAGTTTTATAAAGTAGATGTGCAAGGAAAATTTTATATGAATAGAGGAGCACTACCAGGGTGGGGAGCTTCTGATGAAGGTAGATTATATTACGATAACGTAAATAAAATAGTTTATTATGCAGATGATTCTCATTGGGTAGCAATATCTGACGCAGATAATCCAGGACCAGCGGTATATTCGTAATGGAAAGAAATGCTAGGTTATATGAATGTGCTAAAAGATTGGTTGACGCTGGAAGAATTTTACTTCCTTTTGATACCGATATAAAAGAACAGATTCTAGATATTGCAACGTTAATAACTCAGAGAATAGTTGTTGACGAAAAAGAAATTGGAGAAATAGAAAAATATGAGCAACAGCTCAAAGGTTAAATTACCTAGATATATTGTTGAACTTACAACCACACAAGCTTGTAATTTTAGATGTAAATATTGTTTTGAAAATGATAAAATAACTCCAGAAGAAAACTTAGTTTACAAGAATTTAGACTTTGTTAAAAACCAAATAAATAGAATATTTAATGACGAATGGTTTAATAATAAATTTGAGAATTTTCAAATTGCTTTCTGGGGTGGAGAACCTTCATTAAATATAAATATGTTTCATGATGTTGTTGGTGAATTTGAAAAAAATGAGAGGGTTTCATTTTATATTTATACAAATGGGACTATGATAAAAGAAATGTTACCAAGTTTACTTAAGTGTAAAGGAAAAAAAGTTGGTGGTGAACCAAAATTTATAACTCAAGTTTCATATGATGGAAACCCAGTTAATGATGTAACAAGAATTCCTAAAAATGGAAGAGTCGCATCACAAATTGTAAGAGAAGCTTTAGAAATATTAAAAGGAAATGAACTTGATTTTTCTTTAAAGGCAACTCTTGAACATAAAAATTTTAAATATTTACCAGAAATTTGGGATGATTTTTATAATTTATACAAAACTTATGGTAAAAGTATTAAATATGCTTTAACCATTGACTATCATAATATTGAAATTGAAAAATATTATGATGATTTAGAAAAAGCTTTATTGGAAGTTGCAAAAAAAGAAAAAGAATTTTATAAAGAGAATAAAACATTTCTTTCAAGTATTTTTGAAATGAAAAAAGCTTTTTGTTCAGCAGGAAAACAATCAATGACTATAGATATTGATGGTTTAATTTATCTTTGTCATGGATGTTTATATTCAAGTAATAAACCAGAATTTGCTTATTCGTCTATTTTTAGACCTGAATTTCTGGACGATTTAAAAGAAAAGTTTAAAGAAGTAAATACATTTTTTATTGAAGATTGTGAAAACTGTGTTGCTATGCTTTGTTTAAGGTGCAATGTAAAGAAATATGAATTAAGTAATAAGAAGATATTTTTAGATAGATGGAATGATTATACAGATCAAAAAGAGCTATGTAAATATTATAAACTATCTGGGCGAATTGGAAGGGCTCTTATTGAACTAATTAAGGAGGAAAAAAATAATGCCTTTTGTATGTCCTCTTGACAATATGTGCCCAGCGAATCAAGACTGTGACGGTTATAGACCTGTTTGTCCAGCAAATATTAGCTCATGGATAGAAACTCTTATAGCATTTGTAACGTTAGTAAAAGCTAGTCATTTAGCTGAATTAGAAACCACAATTAATTCTGAAAGAACTCATCCAGTTAGAAGAGATGTATTTAATCCAATTATGTGTCCAATGGATGGTTCTCCTGCTTGTCCAAATAACTGTTCAGATTCATATACATTTAGTGGATCTAGAGGAGTTGGTAATCTTATTAGAGCTGTTCATTTTACAAATGTTCAAGATGCAAACGATACTACTCCATTTGGAAGTGATTCTACGGCAGACATTTATATTGGAAAAGTTATTTACAAAGTAGATATTGATGAAATAAGAGACGCTATAAACCAAACAGAATATAACTGTATCTGTGATATGCAATGTACTTGCAATTTTAACTGTGGTTGTAATGGTGAATGCCCAGCTTATAGTTATTACTACTATTAATACTAAAGGAGATTGAAATGAGAGAATTTATTATTGAACTTAGAACCTTTAACGCCGAAAGTTTACAAGCTGTGAATGTGTTTTTCTATGAAGATGTTGGAAGACTACCTGGAAAGTTTTTCGTTGCAGTATCGGCAAGCGACGCAATTCAAATAAAAAGACTAATAAATAAAGAGATTCTTTTAATTCCTAAAGATATAATTCCGAAAGATCCTCATACTCCATTTCCAGAAGTTACGTTAGATATGTTTACTTCAAAAAAGGATTCGACATTTGAATTACGAAAATTAAGGTGTTTAACAGACGTAAGTGCAAGAATTAGTTATGAGCTAACCGTAATATCTGCTATAGAATTGTTTGAATATTTTGTAATTATTACATCTTTTGCAGAGAAAGGAATAATAATTAACGATACCAATAGAGAAGAAAAATATTTAGAAATTGTTAGTTCAACAGACGAAAAACTTATAACACTGTTAGAAAAATATTTAGAAATCAAAGATAAAACAGATAAAGTGTACACTAGATATAAAGAATTAACTCAATCTAAAGATACAATTTCTCAAGCAAGAAATGACGATGAACTTAATGCTGCTTTAAAAACAATAAATCCAAATAGACCACCAAGAGTAACAGAGATAGTTGATGGAGAATCATAATGGATGGTATTCTCTCTTACTGTTTGGGAAGAGAAATAATTACAGGAGCTTTAATAGATACATTTGAATATTTCCTTCAAATATATGAGTTAAATAAAGAGTTTAAATTTTTTCTATTAAATTGTGACCAAAAAACATACGATAGATTTATATACATAATAAATGATCGTTACGATTTAACAAATATTGAGAATTTTGAACAAAATATAATTAGAATTCCTTTAGGAGACTTTCTTAGATTTCGATTAGGAAAAGTTCTTGTTGTTGATTTTGTAACTGTTAATAAAACCAGAGGAATTCTAAAAGCAGATGAGGTGATAGTCATTTCAGAAAGCTTTACAAACGAAAGAGATCATACTTATAGTAAAAACCTTTATAAAGTTACTTACTATTCTGAAATGCCATTTGAATATAAAGATAAAGAATATAGAATGAAATTTCTCTTTAATAGATTTAAACCAATAAAAAATGTTAAAGAAGGAATTTATGTTAATTCTCCATTCAATATGGACTATTCATTTTTAGAAAAAATAAAACTTCCAAACAAACCAATTGTGTATAAAGAAAGATTACACATGAGTAATATGTTTGAACAATTTGATGTATACTTATACTATCATGCAAATAAATGGTTTGATCCTCACCCACGTTTATTTCATGAATGTTTTTTCTATAACAAAGAAATTATGTATTTTAATAATTACGGAATAAAAGATGGAAGTTATTATAGATATAATGACTTATTAGAAACAGGATTAGATAAGAGAACACTATCGAAAGATGATGAGGTAGTTAAACTATTTATATGAAATATACTTTCGTTATTACTGGATTACCACGAACAGGAACTACAAGTTTGTGGAGAACATATGGCGAACATCCGCAAATTACAAGGTCAAGAAGAAAAGAACCATTACAAACATGGAATGAAAACATTCTAGATAAGTATATTTATTACAACTATATTATAAAAGATAATACAAAAGTTCTTCTTGATGGATCAACAAATATAATAACTTTCAAAAAAGAACTTATTAAAAAAGTTAAACAACTTCCTGATATTGAAAGATTTTGTTGTATTTATACAGTTAGAGACCCGATTGAAAGAACTTTATCCCAAGTAAACAACTTTTTAAGAAATTACTTTAGGGGTAACTTACCAAGACCAATTTTTTTAAACAACGATCTAACAATAAACGAATATCATTTAAATGTATTTTTTTGTTATATGTTAGATGAACCAAAAATTATCAAAAATTTAGAAGAAATTATTGGTTTAGAAAATATTTTTTTCGTCTCTGTAAATAAAATTTTTATAGATCAACAAAGAATTTTTTCTTCGTTGGGTATTAAAAATAATCTAAAGGTTGAAGAAAGAAAATTAAATAAAACAGTTGACCTAATTCCTAGTTTAAAACAACTACAAATTTTTCTTAAAATAAAAGAATGGGTTAAAGAAAACAAAATAGAATTAGAAGAAATCTCAAAAAAATCTAGAAATTTTATTCAAGAAAATTACCTAGAAGGAGCTTATTAATGAGTTATACTCTTGTTTTATCTGGTTTACCAGGAACAGGTAGTTTTTCTTTTTGGCATGCATTTGGTTTTCATCCAGAAATAGAAAGATCTTCTGAAAAAGAACCAGCAACTCTTTTTTCATATAGAATTTTTGTCCCAACAAGTGACAATTATATTTCACATTATTATAAAATAACAGAAAAAACAAAAGTTCTTTTAGATGGTAGTATTACTCCTACTACTGATTATATTAAGTTTTTAATGACAGTAAAAGACATTAACAGAATTTGTTGTGTTTTTAGAATTAGAGATCTTAAACAAATGATTTTATCTCAAATATCGTCATACACAGCTGCTTTTTTTAATAATTTTATTCCAAGACCAGAATTCTTAAATGAAGATTATAGTATAAATTTTGATAACTTATATTTTCATATTTTGGAAACTGTTAATCAACATACTCATATAGAGAATGTAGAAAAAATTCTTGGAAAAAATAATATTCTTATTGTTGCTTTACATAGTTTCTTTGAAAACCAGAAAACAATTCTTTCTTTTTTTGGAGTTGATAATAATGTTTCTATTGAAAGATGTTGTTTAAATTCGACAAAGAATCATTTTGTTAGTAGAGATCATTTTGATATGATGTGTAAGGTAAAAGAGTTTGTTTTTAATAATTCTGATAAGTTGGATAAAGTAATAAAAAAAAGTAATATGATCTTGCATAGTAAATATAAAGTTATAGGAGCAAAGAGATTAAATGGAAAAAGAAGCTTTAGCAATTCATGACATAAATTTTCCGAAACAGCTTTTTAATTTTCCTCTAGAAAACTATACATTAACTTTTGATGATGGTTTATTTAGTCAATATTACTATTGGCCAATATTAAGAACAATAAAAACAAGAAAAATACTATTTATATCAACAGATCTTATAGACGCTGGGCCAATAAGAGAACAATTTAAGATTAGGAAACCAGAATATCTTAATTTTCCTGATACGTTTGAATCTATGAAATTATATAAAACAAATGGAATTAAAAGTAACTATATGAGAATAGAAGAATTAAAGGTAATTTGTGAAACATTAATAACGCAGAATATTGAAATTGGTGGTCACGGTCATAAACATTATTATATTTCTGATTATGGTGAAATAGAAAAAGAGAAAAAAATGACTGAAGACACAGAGTTGATGTTAGAATGGTTCGCAAAAAATCTTAATATTTTTCCAAGTTGTTATGCATATCCTCATTATGAATATGATGAAGTTTTAGAATCCGTTATTAAAAAATTTGGAATTAGCACTTTGATTGGAAAAAGAAAACAATTTGAAGATGAAAAATTAACATTTAAATATGAAGGATAAAAAATGATTAATCTAGTAGCTATTAATAATACAATGTCTTCATCATCTAGATGTTCCCCAATTAGAATTTTACAAGGATATTTAAAAAATAGAGATATAGAAACTACTACATATGATTTTTGGTTTAATGACTCTGATATAGAACCAAATAGTTTTAGAAAATTTGGTATATGTCAAGATATGCCAAGATATAACTCTATTATGAGATCTTTAAATGGGGATTTAGAAGGAGACAAGTCAGACCTATCAAATGTAATAGTAAATCTAGCAAATACAATAGAAGTAAATGATAATGATATTTTTGGGTTTTCAACAACTGTAATAAGTCATTACTTCTTTGTTTTATTTGCGTTGATAGTCAAGAAACGAAACCCAAAAGTAAAAACCGTATTTGGAGGATATCATATATCTTTAGGAGATAAATATTCTAAATTTCTTCTTGAAAAAAATATAGCAGATTTTGTTGTAAAATATGACGGATGTTTACCACTTTATAATATTTATCATAACAAAGCTACAGAGAGATATATAGTAGGACCATTTGTAACGGATTTTTGGCCAATGCATGATAGGATTGATATAACATTATCTAATAATACTTTATCAACTCTTACTTCATATGGATGCAATAACAACTGTTATTTTTGCGCTAGTGATAGAAAGTTTGTTGATTGCAACTTAAAAAAATTTGAAGAATATTTAGACCTTATGATTTCAAGAGGAGTTAAATATGTAGAATTAAATGATGATAATGTTAATATTACTTCAGATAGATTTTCTAAAGTAGCTAATATAATGAAAAGATGTAAAGTAGAAGATTGGATGAGTTTTGTTAACCCAGTACATATGATAGAAGATATACCAAAAGATTCAAATTTGAAAAGAGTTTTATTTGGTTCAGACTCTTTTAATGATGATGTTTTAAAGTTAATAAACAAAAAGCAAACAGTTGAACAAACATTAAAGAGTCTTGATATTTATATGAAAAATGATGTTGAAGCTTATTGTTCAAGAATTTGTGGATTACCAGGAGATACAGATGAAGTATTTGAAAAAGATTTAAAGATTATGATTGGGCTTCGTAAAAAATATGGAGATAAATTAACAATTTGGCCAACTTCATTTAGGGTATTTCCTGGTTCTTATATGTATAATCATCCAGAAGAGTTTGGTATTACATTCTCTTATTTCCCAGGTACAGATATCCAATCTGAATTTTTTATTGATGATCTTAGTAGAGAAATTGTAGATAAAAGACTTGAAAGAATACGAAAAGAAATTCCAGAAAAACCAATAGCTCATCATAAAAGTAATTTTAAGAATCGTTTTATAAAAAGATCTTAGGAGAGGCCATTGTCTAAAAAAACAATAATGTTTCTTTTTTATGACCAATGTATAGTTAATGGAGGGTTTTTCGACAATTTTGAATACTACTATTTGATAAAGAAACATTTTACAGATTGCAATGTAATCTTTAGATTATTAACAGATCATCCTAAAGAAGATGTTGTTAAGATTCTTACAGACAAATATGAAAATATAGAAGAAGAAGTATTTGAACATATATTAATTGGTCCATATTTTTGCGGGAAACTTCTAAGAGAACCAGTTGCTTGCTCAGATATTTTATTTTGCGCAACCAACTCAGCTATATATTGGATTTTGCAAAATGGGAATATGTTATCTACCAAGTTCTATCTTGGATTAGCTGATTATAAAGACATTCATCCAAAACAAACTAAATTATATAAAAATAGTTTAACTTTAGCTGATGAAAGAGTTTTTAATTATAAAGGGATAAATTGGAAACCGTATAGAAAAAAGATTTTGTTTGATAAGTTCAAAAAGAAAGAATATTCTGCTAAATATGACTATATGCTTAATGTATCTTTAGTAACAAGAAGATACTCAAGAGAATATATTCTATCTCTTTTTGATGAGTTAGGTGGGTCTGTTGCTTTATATACTGGGCAAAAAAATAAAGATTATTATGCTTGGGTTCAAGAAGAAGGCCGAGCAGCACTTATAGTTCCTCCTGTTGAAGAATTTATGGGATTATTTAAAACCTTTGTTTATCTTCCTTATAATGATGGTTTTGATGCAACACCAAGACTGATTCCAGAATGTAAATTTTATGGGAAAGAAATAATGTATTTCGATGAAATGATGGAAACAAAATCTGGAGGATACTATAGATATAAAGATACAATGGAAGATTTTAAAGGTTTATTTCTTAATGAGAATGATGAAGTAATTAAAATTGTTGAACAAATTCTGGAGGAAAAATATGATTTTGATTCTACATTATTATAAAAGCGTTGTTGATGGTGTTATGACCTCAATGATTGACTTGTATAATAATATCAAACTAATAAGGCCAGATTTAGAAATTGATTTCAAAATAATATGTCCAGAATTGTTTCTACTAAACGAAAAAGAACCTGAAAAATCTATTCTTTATCCTTTTATTGATTTAAAAAGAATCAAGTATTATAAATACTTAAATAATAGTTTAGATATAGATAACACACCTGTTTTTAAGATTGAAGATACAAATAGTGAAATGTTTACTAGCGCAATTCCCTTTATGCAACTGAATAAAAACTTTGGAGATATATCTCTACATAATAAATTAGTGTACCTCCCAGTTGACTTTGAAGCTGATACTATAATATGTACAGGTAGAATCTTGTTTGAAATGCTCCAAGAAGATGTTGATCTAAAACTAAAATGTAAGAAAATGTACGTGATGGATTCATTAGATATTTTTAGAAGTAAGTTAGGAGTTTATCCAGATCTTGATAAAGCTGTTCCAACTGATAATTGTACTTTTTTAGTTAATCCAGCAAATATAAGAAAAAGTAACTTTAATCAAGTTATTCATTATATTAAGTTTAGTAAGAAAAGAATGGATCTGTTATCTCAAACTCAAAGAGGATTATCTAATGTATTAGATTATAGAAGAACAAATAAACAGAAAGGAGAAATCTACGAAGAAAAATATGCTGAAAACATGGGGAAAACAATCTTTGAACATTTATACCATGGAAAAACGGTAAACTATTATGCAGATGGTTTATTTATGGAGGATGGTTTATTCTACTATTTGAAACTATTTGGTATAGATGGATTAAAAGATCATGTTCCTTTAAAAATATCTAAACAAGAAATTGAAAAGAAGCTATTTGTGAACTTCAAAGATTTCATTTATAGGTTGTGAAATGGAAAAGCTATATAACTTTGATTTTAGAAAAGTTGTAAAAAGAATAGATGATCCAATAACAGCAAGAGCAAGATTGTTTACTGGTTATCTATGTAATATTGATTGTAAATTTTGCTTCTATAGAGGGTTAGAAGCAAAAGATATTCAACCAGAAATCTATAAACAAATTGATATAGGAAAGAAGCTTGGGATAACTGACTGGGATATTAGTGGTGGAGAACCAACTATTCTTCCGTATTGGTTTGATCTTTTGGATAACTTAGTTAAATATAGATTTAGAAAAATTTCTGTTATAAGTAACGGATATAAACTATCCTCTAAACAATTCTTTCAAAAAAGTATTGAACATGGATTGAATGAGGTTCTATTTTCTCTGCATGGACCAACAAATGAAATTCATGATGCGATGACAGGAGTTAAAGGTTCATTTAGAAAGATAATGAGGGCTATTGATAAGGCATTGGAATTAGGAATCCTAATAAGAATAAATACTGTTGTAACAAAAGACAATTATAAAGAATTGCCAATGATTGCTGAACTAGTTAACAATATAAAACCACATTCTTTTAATTTTTTACCATTTAGAGTTGAAAATTCTGCAAAACCAGAAGGTAATGTTATTAATTTGACAGAGTCAGTAGTTTATATAAAAGAAGCAATAGATATGTTAGACAAAGATATTGTTATAAATGTTAGATATATTCCCTTTTGTTTAATGCATAAGTATGAAAAATATGTTTCCATGTATATTCAAAGAGCATTTGATCCATTTGATTGGACCGAATATGCTATTAGAATCTTAGATTGTATTAGAAGGGATATTCCTATTCCACCTCCAAAAACATGGAAAGATAAAGTTGATTTAGAAATGGAAGCAATATATGAAACTATTAAAGATGTTTCTGGTTATAAATTTTCATGTTTAAAATGTAGTTGCTTTCCAATATGTGAAGGAATATGGAAGAATAATAATAGAATATTTGGGTCTGAAGCTTATAAACCAATCGAAGGTGAAGTAATAAAAGATATCTTATATTTTAGGAGATAAAATGAATATACTGAAAGTTGGAAGAAAAGATTTTATTGAAGATCAAGATCTATTTAATATTTCATGGTTTGTTACAAAAAAATGTAACTATAAGTGTATATATTGTGGAATTAAGAAAGATGAAGACTTTTTGAAATTAGAAAAATGTAACAAAATAATAGATTATATTAATAGTATAGAAGAATCTGGAAGAAAAGTTATACTTACTTTAACTGGTGGAGAATCTCTTCTTCACCCAAATATTATTGATATAGTTAAAAGAATTAAAACAACAAGGTTACGAATAAAAACAAATAGCAGCCATGGATATGATATCTTTAGTAATTTTATGGATTCAGTTCAACCAGAAATACATATAGATGCAGAATATCATTATCCCTTTATTTGGCCAAAAGATTATTTAGAAACTTTGGAGTATATAACTCCTAGGATTCATTTTGTTTCTTCTAAAGTATTTTGGGATATACGAAATAAAGACTATACTTTAGATGTATATAAAGAAGCTAAAAAATTAGAAGAAAAATATTCAAATTTGAAAGTATACTTAGATATTCCTAGACATCCATTTTTTGCTTGGGATAAAGAAGATCTGGACTTTATAGAATCATTAACTATATCAAAAGATTTTTTAATTTTCTATGAAGAAGATGGTAAACAAAAACAACAAGAAGTCTCTTACCCAGAAGCAATTAAAATGTGTAGAGAAAATATAGAAAACTATAAAGGATTTATATGTAATTCTAGTAAAGATTCTTTAACGATAGATTCAAACGGAGACGTATTTAGATGTAATGAGTTATTTTATATAAAATCACCAATGTTTAATATATTTAAGGAACCTTTATTTAGTGAAAATGAAGAAGGTGAATGCCCAATAGAATCTTTTTGTTATGATTTAACTATTTCAAAAAGGAAACAATAATGGAAATTTTAGAAGTAGGAAGAAAAGACTTTTTTGAAAATCAGAAGTTATTCAGTCTACATTGGAGTGTATCTAACAACTGTAATTATAACTGCGACTATTGTGGTGTTCATCAAAAATTTGAACCTTATTTAAATGAAGAAAAAACTACAAAGATAATAAACTATATAAACCATATTGAATCTTTAGGATATCAAGTTTGGGCTGCTTTATTTGGAGGGGAACCTCTTCTACATCCAGATATTTTAAATATTGTTAAACAAATAAAAACTACTGACCTTATAGCTATGACTAATCTTAGTCATAGTCTAAAATTCTTTAAAGACTTAGCGCAAACAAAACCTGATATTACAATCTGTAGTACATACCATTATGAAAGATCAAACTTTGAAGAGTTTAAAGAAAAAATAAACTTTTTGATTGATAATGTTAAATTAGTTAAAGTAAAAGTTCTTTGGGATCCTAGGCATAAAGAAGAAATTTTTAAGATATTTCAGTCAATGAAACAACTTGAGAGCACTCATTCAAATTATGTAGCTTTTCTAGATCTAGTTTATCATGATAATTTTCCATGGACTAGCGATGATTTAGAAAAATTTGATTCTGTTCAAGATAATAAAGAATTTAAAATAGTATATATTGAAAATGAAGGAGAAGAACCTAAAACAAAAGAATTATCATATAATGAAATACGAAGAATTTTTTCTGGATTTCCAAAATATTATATGTATAGATGTGACACAGGAAAACGAGGGATCTTTATATCTCCTAATGGTGACGTTCTAATTTGTATGTCTTCATATTTTGAAGGAGTTAAACCGATCTTCAACGTTATAGAAGATGACTACAATAAATACGATCAAGTATTTAGTGTTCCTGTTATCTGTAAGTTAAATGCCTTTTGTTGTGAACACTTATTACCAAGAAAAAGAATAATTTCCCAAATTCGGAGGGATAATGTATTATCAAAATCGTAATCCCATAATAAAAACATACCAGAAATGTTATGAAGACCCATTGTTTTTTTCATGTACGTGGTCGATATCTAAACAATGCAACTATAAATGCTCTTACTGTGATACTTGGAAAGAACAACAATATAAGAATAAAGAACACTTACAAAAGATAATAAATTTTTGTAATTATTTATCAGATAAGTATAACTTAAGATTAACATTATATGGTGGTGAGCCTCTTGTTCATCCAGACCTATTTTATATTATTGAAAATCTTAAACAAAGTAAATATCCATTACATTATTTTACAAACTTATCTATAGAAGAAGATAAATTAAAAGAATTGATTTCTAGAAGAAAATTCGTGAAGTTTTTAACATCATTTCATTATCAGAAAGCAGACTTCAATACCTTTGTTAACAAAGTTGAGCTAATCCTAAAGAATAATATTCCTATCACTACAAAAGTTATGTGGGATCCTTTATACAAGAAAGAAATACTACAAGTTTATAATGAGTTTAAAAGGTTAGAAAAGCATGAATTATTTAACTGCTCTCTAGATCTAATAATAAATAAAGATTCTAAATTTACAGATGAAGATCTTGACTTCTATAAAAAAGAACATAATAATGATAAAGTAAAAGATCATATTGTTGAATATGTTGATGAAGAAGGAAATGTTTCAACTAAAAGTCTAACATTTAACCATATTAGATTACTAGATGTTAAAACAGATTTCCTTGGACAATGTAATTTCTATGGTTATGAATGTGAAGCTGGAAATAGACATATAATAATAAATGAAAATGGAGATATTTTTCGTTGTACTTATGAAGAATGGGAAAACAATAAACTATGTAATTTATTTGAAGAAGATATTAACTACGATAAAGTAGTTAAAGATAAAAAAATATGCTACTCTTATAATTGTCGAGCTGAAGTAAGTGTTCCTAAAGAACGAACTAGTGAGAGTTGTACTAAACCTTATATTGTATGTATGATAGTAACTCAAAAATGTAATTGGATTTGTGAATATTGTGACAGACCACTTTTAAAAGAAATGAAAGATATTGATGAAGAATCTTTTAGAAAATTCTTTCCTAGAATCATAGAAAAATATAAAGATATTCCATTATATATTAATGGTGGTGAACTAGGATTACTAAATCATGATCTTTTAAAATATATTTTTAGCTTTGACAAAAAGTTAAGAATTTGTACGAATGGATTGTTTATTACTAAGGGTTATTTTAAAGAATTTTATGATAAAATCGAACAAGTTATTCTACATGTTCGTATACAAAGAGGAATGGAAATAAATATTGATGATCCAAAATTAATCTATCTCTTTGTAGTAAATCATGAAAATATTGGAAAGATAAAAGAATTTATAGAAAGAAATAATGAACCAAAGAAACAGTGGATGCTTCAAAATTATCAACCAAAAAATCCTTTAGATGAAAACGATAGATTTCAACTAACAAAAAACGATTATGGAATTATGTTAAACGATTTATTAAGTTATTCTAATTATAAGTTTGAATATCAAAGAATAGTAAAAAGAATTCAAGATTTTGATAAAACTACAAAACTAGAACAGTATAGAAAAATATGTAGAGACAACTATTTCTTTCCTATGTTTGACTTTACAGAAAATAAAATATTATTTTGTAAACAAAGTGCTCTTTTTACTAACTATGTTGAACTTAATGAAAAAAATTTCTATAAGTTAGAAAAGAACGTTTTACATTTTAATACTAAACCAGATGCTGTATGTAGTAAATGTTATGAAGCAACAGACTATTTTTTAGACTTAAAAGGAAAAGACAAATGATTACAACAAATAATATAAATATGGATATACCTGGTTTAACTACTTATGATGATTTAACAACATTATGTAACTTTTTAAAAGAACTTAAAGATCAAGGAAATTTAATAGTTGAAGTTGGAACTTTTTGTGGAAGGTCTTCTTACGTTTTGTCAAAGAATTCAATTCCAGGAACAATATTATTAACAATAGATCCATGGATACTTAGAAAAAGCAAGTATCAACCTAACGTTGATGATAGTAAAAGAGTTTTTTTAGAAATAAAAAGAAAGTATAACTTAGATAACATTATCCAAGTTCCAAATTTTTCCCCATTAAAAAAATGGAATAGAAAGAAAATAGATATGCTTTTTTTAGATGGGCGTCATATATTTGAAGTAGTTCTAAGTGAACTAAATTTTTATATTCATTATTGTAGTGAAAATGCTATAATTTGTGGTCATGATTATGATCTTACATTTCCAGGAGTTATACATGCTGTTGATAGTTTTGCTGAAGAATTTGGATATATTGTTGAAAAATTTCCAACTAGAATATGGAGAATAAAAAAGAAGTGATAACTCAACCAATTGAGATTTTAAAAGTTGGACATATCAAATTTAGTAAAGATCCAAATTTGTTTTACATTCTCTATCCACCAACTTTTTCTTGCAATTATAGATGTGACTACTGTGATTTTTATTCTGATAGTAAATTTGTAAGCTGGGAGAAAAAGGAAAGCATTATAAATTTTATAAACTTTTTAGGAACAAAAAAGAATGTTTTAGTTCAGTTGTATGGCGGAGAACCAACTATAGATCCAGACATCTTTAAAATAGTTAATAAGATTGTTCCATATATAAGGCTATATACAAATCTAAGTTCTAGTTCTGATTTGTATAAAGAAATCATCACAAATAAAAATGGTAAACTTTGTATAACGTCATCATTTCATCCACTAAAAGCAAATTTTGAAAAGTTTGATAAAAATACAGAAGAAATTATTAAAACAAATATTGATCTTCTTAAAATAAAAGTTATGGCAGACTCTAGAAAAAAAGAAGAATGTTTTGATATATTTAACTATTTTGATAAAAAATATAATGGATATAATAACTGTGAAGTATACTTAAACTTAATAAGTAGAAACATGAAAAACGATCATGGATCTAATTGGAAACCAGAAGAGTTATCACAATATTTATTAACGCAACAAAAAGTAAAAGATATAGAGTTAAAATACAAATATGTAGACGATGGAATTATTCGCGAAGAAGTTTTACCATACAATGAAGTTCTATATACACTACATGATGAGAATAACTATTATAAATGTTTCGTAGGAAAAAACGGAATTTATATAAATCCTTATGGAAAGGTTTCCTATTGTAAATTTACTACTAATAAAGTGGTATTTGATGTTGAAGATTCGAAAGAAAATTTTCTTCCTATTTTAGAAAAAGAAATAGTATGCCCACTTCTTGGTTTTTGTTGTGACTTTGAAGTTCCAAAAGAAAAGATTTGTAAAAGAATAAAGTCAAAAACAAACCAATATGTAACGTCTTTTGTTTCGAAGGAATATTAAATGATTATTCCATGTGAACAATGCGAAAAAGTAAAACTGTGTTCAAAGAAGATAATTATCAAAATGTACAATGTAATAGGTGAAGGAAGAAAACTCCATATAAGCGACTCTGTTCTTGTAATAACATGTAAAGAATACCGAGAATTTATTGTAATAAGCGAAGATAATTACGTTTCTTGTATGAACTTCTTTTTAACAAAATTATCAAAACCAGACGACTTTTGTAACAAATTTGAATATAAACCATATAAATTTTGGAGAAATGAAATAATTTCAACATACCATAGACAGAAATTACCACCTTCAGATATGGTTTAGTTTTCTATATATATTAATTATTAGAAGGGGGTGATTGTATGCTATCACAAGAACTTCTGAATATAGCCAAGAAAAATAAATCCAACTACTCAACCGCAACCTTAAAAAGGATGGCCAAGTGCTACAATTGCGGGAAAGAAGTTGAGGATTGGGACGAACGGCAGAAGCAGTTCCCAAGATGCAACAAATGCAAGGGGCTTCTGATCAAGTAGTTCCAATTGGGGACTGTGGGGCAAGCTAACCACAGTCTTTTTTTGTCTTTTTATTTCTATATATATTAATATCTAAATACATAGGAGGTATTGTTTATGAAAAAGTTACTGTTTGTTATGAGTTTTTTTATTTTATTATCTGCATGCAATGGTGGTGGAGGAAAAATCCCTACTGATAGTCTTGGAATCCCAAATGTATGCGGATGTGGTGGAGTTCCATCATATGTTACCAACACCGGAGATTCTCAGGGAGTTGGTGGCGTATCCCAAGAAGAGTCAGATAAAATAAACAAATAAAAGGAGCAATATTATGGAAAATCAAGATGATAAAAAATATTCAGTAAAGTTAAGATGTGAAAATTGTGGAAAGATATTTACGGATTTAGTAATTAAAGGAACAAGAGTAAAGGCAACTACACATACGTGTCCAAATTGTCTTATTGAAAGCAATGGTCATCAAATACTCTCATCTGGTGAAGTAGTCCTGCTTGAATAAAGAAAGGGGAAAATAAATGGCAGCACTTTTATTATTTGTAGTTTGTGTTTTGGTTTCGCTTTTGATTTTTACAGCGTTTGCAAAATCAAAAGAAAACAAACGAAAAGAATCTCTATCAAAAACTTTAACTATCTATGAAACAGCTATTTTAGATGAAATTTATAAAAGATGCAAACAAACAAGATTTGATGGAATTAATAGATTTGACTTTTACGACTATTTGTTAAAAACATCTTTAGATAATAAAGAAACTCCAGAATCACCAGGAGTAATCTTCATGATCTTGGATGATCTTATGAAGCATAAGTTTATAAAACAAGTAGGTTATTCAATCTTTATGACTGAGTTTGGAAGAACATTTTATGAACAATATATTCTACCAAGGAAATAGTTGTGGCAGGAATAATAAAGAATAGTGGTAAACACGCTAAAATTATCTTACCAAAAGTAGATCTTAAAGGATTTCAAAGACTTGAAACTTTTGGAAATAAAATTTCTTCAGTTACCTCAGAATATAGAACATTCTCTATTGATATATCAATAGATAAATTTCTTGATTGTTTATGTGGAAAAACAATTGAACAAGAAATAATATATAAGCATACAGAACTTCAATGTCAATATTGTGTTATGGGATTAACTGATTGGATTCAAAATGCTATGAAAAAACCAATATTTTCCTTTGTAAGAGATTCATTATTTTATCAATTTGGAGAGGAAGAAGTTCTATTATATGACGTTGATGTGGATATTAAATGGATTTTAGCACGACCATATATCAAAGATAAAAAGGAACCATGTAGACATTGTAAAGGAACAGGATTATATGAAGTGATAAATTTAAAAGATAAAATGAAATTACTACAATTAGATAAAGATATTATTCTAAAAGAATTAGGAGGAAATAATGTTAGAAGCAATATTGAATTGGAATAATCTTTACATATTTATGTCAGGTCTTGCGGCAGGATGGATTGCACACTTAAAAGGAGATGATAGACTGCTCTGGTTTTTCACTGGGTTTATGGGTTGGCTTGCGCCAATAATTTCAATGATTTTAGCTGGAAGGGGAAAGTATGCCAAAAAGAAAGACAAATAGATTATGGTCCGAGATACCTGTTGGGAAAACGTTCTCAATCCCAGAATTGAGATCTTCTTATGGATTTGATAAATCGCTATTAGTTGACACGGCAATTAGAAATTTTCTAGGAAGGCAAATCAAAATTGGTTGTGTCGAAAAATTATTTGAAACTGGAAAATTTGGTAACGAAGTATTCCAAATGAAATATACTAAAGTAAAAGAAGATCCTGGAAGAAAAATGCAAAAGAAAACTATTCCTGCTGCTATCCCATTTGATAAAACTATAAATGCTGCAGATCTAGGAGCTTTATTCATTGACTCTTTCACAAAGATTAAGGAAGAATTAAAGAAATCAAAAGAAGAGTTAATAGATTTAAAAACCAAGATTGAAGATTTAGATAAAGAAAACGCTGAATTGAAACTATGTGTTCAAAGAGCAGAAAAAGAAAAGATTGAATGCCAACAAGCTCTTGATGGATTTATAGCCAAGTATAACAATAAGTCAATTAGTCTCAAAGATGTGGTAACAGTCCATAGCTAATTGCTGAAAAGAAATCATAAATGATTTCTTAGTTAATATATATAGAAAGGGGATGAAATGTGCCTATCTAAATTGGTTCCTGAAGAGCGGCAACAATTTATTTCAATTCAAAAAGAAAAAGATTACTATGTTGGATGGAAATGGTTTAGACAAAAAGGAAATCAATTAATATCTCTATTTATTAAAACAAAGAGCTATAAAGAAAAAGAATGGTTGGATGAAAAAGGTTACCGACCTCAGGGTTATGACTATATTCATTTTACACATGGAGATGGAAAATATCCTGCTGGATTTCATGTGTTTCTTGATAATATGCAAGCTAGATATTGGATAGATATGATGGATCCAAAGTCAGAAAATAAACTACTTAAAAAGGTTTATTTCAAAGAGATAAAAGTAGTTGGTGAAGATATGTTCTTTATTCCAACAGTTGTAGTGGGAAAAATGTTTATAACAGGAGAAAGGTAAATGGTTATGACAGCATTAGTTGATGAATATGGTGGTTCACCAGAAAGTGAAGCTAGATGCTATAGAGATTATGAATCTGAAATTGTTAGAATAAGAGCGACATTAAGTTCATTAAATGATTTCAGAGACGCTGTTGAAAAATTTCTGGATAGAAACAAACAGAGCAGAAGAAATATGACAGAGAAAATTTCACTTCCAGAACTTTATGGTCTTTTAACATTTGATATAAAAGACTATAGTGAGAGACTTAATAAAGTTATCGCAGAACAGGAAGCTGAAATTGCAAAGAAAAGAACAAAAGAAACTGCATAACTAGAACTAAGGAGTGGGAGATAGCTAGTCTCACTCCTTAGTTGAGGAAAAAATCATGAAGAGTAAGATCCCTTGTGATACTTGTATTTCATTTGCTATTTGTAAGAACAATTTACTTCTGTTTGGAGGTAAGAAGAAAATCTTGCAATTAAAAGACTCATGCCCAAATATAAAAAGTATTCAAGAGATCATTATCCTTTCTTATTTTAAAAGTATGTTTTTCGAACAAAGGAAAGCAAATGCCGCGTAAGGATAGAAAATGCCCATGTATAAATTGTATATGCTTACCAATTTGTAATCATTTAAGTTCTATTGAGATATGTGAAAAATGTTCAGATATTTGCGATTATGTAACAGTATCTAATTCAACAACAGGAAGATATAGATGGTTGAAAATTATAAAGGCATTCAATGTTGAAGAGCCATTTACTTCATGCCCTATAAGAATTAAAAACAGAACAATTATTCTTAACCTACGAAGAGAGACAATTTGGAATGAAAGAAGAAGAATTCTCAAAAGATAAAAATATAAATACTAAATCAATTCCTTGTATTGATTGTTTAATCCTACCGATATGTATTCAAAGAACAAAGCCTCCATCAAAACCAGGAGAAATAAAAATTCCTCCATTCTTATCACCTCTTATAAGAACTTGCGAGTTATTTCATGCATGGTTCGCTAGCGGCCCATTTTTAGTTAACTTTGGAAAAACATCAACAGATCAAGCTATAAAATTCTTTGAGGATCAATATGAAAAAGATTCCTTGTGAAACTTGTATTTTACTGGCTTCATGTAAAATCAAAGGATCATTTAGAAGCGAAGGTAGAAATACAACATATTATATTTTATATTGCGAACTTCTATTTGACTTTTTTGAAGAATTACCACGAGATGGTGATGAAAGGGAAAAAATGTTTGTTAAGATTTCGGAACTTCTAGAAACAAAGGGGGACAGTACTTGGGAAGAACAGTAGAGGATGAGCTAAAGCAATTTAAACAAACATCATTTCAGAGAGTTATGACTTTTTTCAGAATAATGCTAAATAAAGGAATTCAGCCAGAAAAAGTAATGGAAGTATTTTCAAATGTTCTGGCAACCCATATGCTTTTAACAACAAAGTTTGCTTATGAACTTAAAGAGAAAGGAGTTGATATAAAACAACTCGATGAAATTGTGGATGCTACAATACCAATAGGTTTTACGAGCACAGAAAATTCTAAAGCTGCATGTGAAAGTATTAAAGAGTCTATTCATTTATTAGTAAGTGAAATAGATAAAATAAAAAAAGAGCAGCTACACTAATGAGATGTCCATGTAGAAACTGTTTACTAATTCCTATATGCAGAGAGAGAACTAAACAGCTATTAGTCAGTTATACAATTAGACATTGTGACCTTTGTAAAAAATATATTAAATCAAAGTCAAGATTTAAAAAGGAAGGTAATCGCTCAAAAATAGAAATCATTAAGTATTTCTTATTACATAAGAAACCACCTAAGAAAAAACGTAAAAAGTATTAAATCTTTCCTCAAACTAATTCAATTAATAAAATCCGATAAAAAAAGAATAATGATTTCAATATCTTGAAAGATCAAAATTTATAGTTTTCACTGGTTGTGGATAAAATATACGAGAAAATTTATTGTCTGTAACTGGTTGAATTTCTTAAGGAAAATGGGGGTTAAAAAATGAACACAATGAGTCCGCAAGCGTGGATGGACTTAGTTTCTTCATCCGGTTTAACAATTGTAACATTCATATTAATCGTTGGCGGTATCGCCTTCTTAAGGTATTCGGATCTAAAATGGAAAAGAAAAAAGTAGAAGTATTCATAGGGTGTAAGATTGGAACAGAAAACTATCCTTATTTTGAAGAAGAAGCAACAGGAGATCAAATAGTAGAACATCTTCTCTCAGATTGTGCTTATGCGCATGATGAAGTAGGAAATATTATACCAGGTGATCTTTGTATTTGGTATTTAGGATCAAATGAAAAATTTGGGGAACTATATATTAAAGATGGTTCTCTTGAATGGAAATGGGAATGGGGGTTTGGAGAATCAAACTTTGAATATGTTACAAAGTTTATTAAAAGATTATTAATGCAAGAAGTTATTACAAAAGAACAATGTAGAAAACTTATGGATGCTATAGAGATTGGAAAAACCATAGGTGATATGTATGAAATTGGAAACTATTTAGAAATAGTTTCTGCAGGAAAAAGATGGATTCCTAAAATCACACACACGAAACAACATATGAAAGATTTAATTAAAACTGTTTGTGGTTATTTTGAAGAAAAAGGAATGAAAGTCAAACCAACAATTGAAGGGAGAAAAGAAAGTGGACCAACCGATATATCCTGAATTGGATGAAATGAAAAAAAGATGTGTAGATCTTACTGAATTAGTTTATTCTAAAAAAGTAACTTGCGAAGATGTTAAATCGCTACTTGACTATGCTATAGAATCAGAAGAAAACTTTTTTAAATTCATTATAGTTGTTGATGCTTCTTCAAGAACTTCTGATGTATTCAATATAATAACTAGAATACATAATAAAACAGGACAAAATAAACAATCAGTTTATTATAAAAAATATCTTGACATTACCAAACTTGACTCACCATGTTATAAAAGATTTCAGGAATGGGATTCAAAATATCGTAATAGAAAAGACTGGTTTATAAGGCCAAATGAAGATAAGAAGATAACAGGATGGTTTTCTGATTTCCTAGATACATGCGATATCGAATATTTTAAGGAACCAGAAAATGAAAGTAGCAAGTCTTGAAGAATATAGAAAAAAGAAATATCCCCAATATTTAACGCCAGATGAACTTGATATTCTAAGACAAATAGATGAACAAAAAGATATTATGTTTACTGATGAAGAACTAGAACAGTCTTTAATTCTTCCAGAAGAACCTATCAAGGAGATAACATGAATCAAAAACATGAGGAATTCCTTTTTGATATATATGAGTTTGTCAAAAGAAAGTTTAGAAATACGGGGGTAATTGTACCAAGTATCTACTTCATAAGAAACGAAGAGTGTACTGAGATTACCCCCATATTTTTTATTAAAACAGAAACTACCATAGACCAAGTTAGAGAAATAATGATGTCAGAAGATGGAGTAGCATTTATATTTTGTGGAATATTAGCAGAAAACGATATGCCACAACAAGGTGAAATTAGACTTAAATATTCAGTCATTCTCCAATATAGTAGATTTAATTCAGATATAGCAACTATTATAAAAGGATCTATTGATATGAAGTCTATTAGTATTTTTAAAACTGATGTTCAAAAAGATGTTAAAAGAAATGAATCGCCTTTACCTTTTAATCCGGAGTAAATCATGGAATATCAAGAATGTATAGTTTACGAAGTGACAAGAGATTTAACTATTGATGAATGCTTTTGGTTAGAAAAAGCAATTCCTAAAGGAACTATTGTATTTAAATTTTATGGGTATACATATGGATGTATAAGTTCAGAAGGTATAGCTGTAAGTTTTATTCCAAATGAAAATCCTTTTTTTGAAGTTCCATTATCAGCAGTTAAAGAAAAACATAAGGATAATGTATGCCTAATAAATGTAAAAAATGTGAAGTAAGAACTACATGTGATGAGTCATACTGTATATATAACAGATGTAAAGAATGCTTAGTTCAAGCTATGTGTAAAGTAAATCAATGTATTCTCATTAAAGACTCAATAGCATATATAAAAAAATGGGGATATGTAGAAAAGTATGCTAAAGAATATGCAAAGTTAATTTTAAAGCGTTATGAAGAAACTTCAATGATAAACATGCTTTCAAAAGTTGAAAGGAAAAAGATTTTATATATGAACGTAGGATTTCAACCAAGGAGAAATAAATGACAGTCTTTGTTTGTCAAGGATGTAGAAGAGATACCAATTCAGTTTGTTGTAATTCCAAGCGAGGTCAACCTCCAACTAAATGCTATGCGGCATGGGAAGAGGACCATTGGGTAAAAGGATGTGGATTTGATGAGGCTTCTGATTTTGATAAAGCGTTTGCGATGCACATGATAACAGGAAGACCAACAGAAAATTTTTTAGTTAAAGAAGATCCTTCAAAAAAGCGGAGATAAACAACTTATGGCAGTTCCATGTAAAGTTTGTATAAGTTTAGCTTCTTGTATTTCAAATAGTATAATCTATAAAGATAGAGCATCAACATTCGGATATTTCGTTTGTACTCCTCCTATTGTTGACAAATGTGAACTTTTGTCTTTAAAAAGTAAAGGTACAACAGTATGGACTGAAGCAAAACTTTTATTTCTAGTTGAAGCTGGTTATCTAGAAAGGAGATAATATGGAACAAGCTGGGGCAACAGGAAACTTTCCAAATGGGAAGATATGCGAAGATGATGAAGGTGAACTATTTATGAGAATGATTATTGATAAAGAAAAGAATGTATTAATAGTTGATTTTGGAAAAGAACCAGTTACATGGATTGGTTTAGATAAACTAACTTTAAAAGATCTTATTGAAAGACTCCTTCACGCTTATTCAGAGTTAACATGATTGAATGTATTTCGTGTTTAAAACTACCTATTTGTATAAACAAAATAAAATTTAGGAAAGATGATATGGGGTTATTTCCTTATGGTTTCTATATGTCATGGGATAAAATAAAATGTGAGTATTTTTCTATTCATTGGGGGAATGACTTTATATATATTGAGATAAAAGAATTCTTTCTAAAAAAGCAAGGATTAATGTCATGATTCTTTGTGAAGATTGTATAACGTTGCTTATATGTATATCAGAAGTTATAATTTGTAAAATTAGAACACCAACAGGAAGAATATTTCGTTATATAAACTATGGAAAGATACGAGATTGTTGTCTTTTCCATAATGTTCTGGAATTAGAGGATCGAATAGAACTTAAAACTTTTTCATGAGGTATGTCAAATGTCGACAATAAGCAAACTCAAACTAGCATTTCAAATTTTTGAAGATTGTGGATTAGGTGATTCATTTCCATCCACTGAACATGATGAAATATTTGGACCATCTATTTATAATGAAAAGATAACTGAAGGTGCAAAAAAATTATTAGAAGATTTAGGATGGTTTATTGATGAAGATCTTGGATGTTGGAAAACGTATGTATAAAAATAAGCTGGTTGGTTCTCTGACCAGCTTATTTTTCTCTCACAATCTTGACACACCGATTATAAATAGTATCAAGAGAAGAGATGTAGCCCCAAAGCACATAGAGAGGCCAATAGAAATATCTTTTATAACTGTAATCATGTGTGCACCTCCAAAGGTAATAGAATGATCCTTGCTTGATAAATGAAGCAGAATGATCTGTCTTCGAAGAACTTACAGACACATTCTCCTTCAAAAAGGAAATGGTTTTTGCAGGATTTACACTTGCATTCCAACTCATCGCAGAAAAGGCATGTATCCATACAAACCTCCTTTAAATATTCTCTCGGTTGGAAGCAGCATTGAGCTAAAGGATCTTACTGGAAAAACTCGCTACGCCAAAAGGCACCCAATCATCTATCCTAAGCTTCATTCAGGCAAGGTGACTGGATTTTTTATTCGTGGCGCAAGAACGGAGGTTCGTTTCAGTTTTTCCAAACCGCTAGATCATCAACGTGTTATATAATAATCTTTGATCCTTTCTTTCCCTTGAGTCTGCCCCATCACGGTGGCCTTACCAGTTGAGAAAGGAGACTATCTATAACGTATGCTTCCAACCGAGAAAATATTTTCTCGATTAGAAATTAATATATATAGAATTTCAAAACTAAACTAAAGAGTTTAGAACAAACAATAAAACTAGGAGGAAATGAATGGGACTATTATTCTGGAGTGGTGGAGAAATAGTTTTAGACCCTTATGTTGAAGAAGAAGTAAGACAACAAGCTGTATATCAAATCCTAATGAAATATCAACAAGAGTATATTGTTTTATTTGAAGCTTTAAAACAAGCTAGATTAAAACATGAACTTCATACTTATACTTTTGAGGACTTTATGAATGCGGTCGGATCAGATTCCTTGTGAACAATGTATGATATTAGTAATGTGTAGATCAAGAATAAAGAAAGAAGCTGGAATTATTCAATGTCCAATATTAAAAGAATGGCTTGAATCAATTTTTAATGATGAAGAACATATACAAGCATGGTTTAAAGCAAGAGAAATATTAAAAGATCCAACTCTTAATGTTGTAGTTGATAGCTGGAATAATAAATCAGTTCTAATGATTAAGTTGGCTTATAGAAAAGGTGAAACTTGGAAAAGGAGATGAAATGGTTAACCACATAATAACACAAGAGGTAATTAAACGAATTGTAAAGTTGGTAGAAATTGAAAAGATTACTTATGCTACTATTGCTGAACGTTTAGGGTATAGTGAATCTGCTATAGCCGATTCATACAGAAGGTATTTAAAGAAAGGTTATGAATCCTTCAGAAAAGAAGATCGATTGTATTAATTGCTTTATGGAAAGATTAGGAGCAGAAACATCATGCGCATTTAATATTATTGAACAAAAAGAACTTTGTCCGTGTTTAACTTGTTTAGTTAAACCAATTTGTAGAAGTAGTTGTAACGATAGAACTGAAATAATAAGAAAAAACCCATTAATGGAGGTATGATAAAATGTACGATGATAGTTCGGATGAATATGAAGAAGGTGCTGACGCTGCTGAAGATGGAAAAAAAATTATAGATTGCCCATACCCATCTGGTTCAGAACAGTATGATGACTGGGTAGATGGATTCTTAGAGTATGGTGGATGAGCCTACCATGTATTGATTGTTTAACCCTTCCTTTATGTAGATCTAAATATTCACATTGTAAACCTGTTCATTGTAATATTATTCAAGAATATTTTCAAGAGCCATTAACTGAAAATTCTTCAAGAGTATCTGAATTTAATAATTTTCTTTGGAATCAACAACTAGCTGATAACTATTCAAAGTTATTATCAGAAAAAGAAAATGTATCCAATCCCATGTAAAGATTGTTTAATATTCCCTATATGTAAATCAAGGAACACAATAATTTCAACATTAAAATGTAGTTACTTAGGATTATGGCTTATTTCCAACAGAAGTTCTTCTGCTTTATATGAACGGTGGAATGAAATAATAAGGATATTTACTTATCCGTCATTTACAACCATATTAGCGGATGACCTAACAATAAAAATTAGAACATCGTTTAAATATAGACAATACCTAGAAGAAAAGAGGAATAGAGAATGTGTTTAGATAGATTAGAAAAGTTCAAAGTTTCTAGAGATAGCGAAGGTAACTATTATGGATATAAAATATTTAGAGTAACACCATTGGGATTTTTCACTCCGTATTATGCTTTTACAAGAAAATATGAAATAGGAAAATGGTACAACTCTAGGGGTCAATGGCTTTTTAGTCAAGATGGAAATTATCTATCAGGATTCCATTGTTATACAACAGAGAAAATTGCTCAAAAACATGCAAGAGGATATGCTGTTGGTCCATATGTTATTAAAAAAGTTTTATTACAAGGAATAAATTCTACAGGAATAGAAGGATATGGAAGGGATAGAGCTAGAATTATAGTTGCTAAGAAGATGTATATTGTATGACCATAATAGTTGGACAACTCAAATACAAAGGGTGTATTGGTTGTAATAAAAAAGATTATTGTTGGATTATAAGAAGCGAATCTTGTTTTCATCTCATTGAAAAATGTCAATGTTTAATATGTTTAGTAAAACCAATGTGTAACGAGATATGTGAAAAACGAAGTGATCTAAGAAAAAGCTTTAGAAATTATTAGGAAAGGATATAGTTATGAAATTAACAGAAGTTGATAGTAGTGTTAAAGATTATCAAACTATAGAACATACATATTTCATAGGATATCAAGTTATAGATAAATTTAATAAAAGATTAGAATGGCCCAGTGATCCAAGAACTAGGGTTAAAACAGATAGATGGATTACGGATAAAAGAAAAGGATTTATATTTTCTGAATCTGGAGATATTTATGAGCTAGGTTTTCATGTATATCTTCAACCAATAGACGATAAGATGTGCAGAAAAGTTTATTATAGAGAACCAGTTGCTTACGGATATGACAATAAAGAATTTATGGTTGTTGCAAAACATATTCTTATTCCAAGTAAGGTTTAATTATGGATGATTGTATTGGTTGTGTACAAAAAGATATTGGCCAATGTTTTCCATATGCTGAACATTTAACAGATGGTATTCGTAAAATATTAGAGGAACGCCCTTGTAAAAGTTGCGTTGTTAAAGCTATGTGTGTTAGAGCATGTAACTCTAGAATATACCCATTTACTCCACTTTATAAAGGAGTAGAAGATGAATAATATAATGTTATTTATAGCTCTTGGTGTTTTTATTATCGTTGTATGTGCTATCATAGCTATGTTTTTTGATGATATATTTGATTGGTGTGAAGAAGTTATTGATAATTTTGATTCAAGAAAACTATCTATAGCTTTATTGAATCTTGAAGCTGAGTTTACATTAATCGAGAGTGATCATGAACAAGCTTGGAATACTAATAAACAAAAATCCTTGTAGAATCCCTGTAATATATAAAAGATCTGTAATATTTCCTCATAAAGAAATTAAATATTCTAGAACTTTTCTTGGACCATTAAAAAATAGCATCTATCATGTAGAAAGACAACTATACGTAGAAACCATTGAGTGGAATATTCTAGAAGATGATTTTGGTAATCTACAATACATGCCTAAAGCTAAACCTAAATCAAGGCCTAAGGTAGCAAAATGAGAAAGGAATGTAGAGGATGTTTTAATATTGATAATTGCATAATAAGTCTTTTGAGAGTCAAATTATTATGCCCATGTATAACATGCATTGTCAAATCTATGTGTAAACAAAGATGTGTTATAAGAAATAATACTAGACCTTTATATGTAAGAAAATGAAATATGGATCTTTATTATGCAGGCCCTAAGTTAAGCTATATTAATAGCGATTGTCAAGGATGTAGAAATCAAAAAGGAAAACGGGAATATGAATGTAACTTTCGCTTTATTTCTAAAAACGCTAACTTATGCCCATGTGTTAGATGTATTGTTAGACCCATGTGCAAACTTAGTTGTACAAAGTTTCAGAGAGCTTATATAGATGTTTTAGATTCAAAGGTTGTAACTAGGGAATCAATATAAGAGTTTAATAATGAAACAGTTTGTTAAAACAAATGTTAGCAAAAATGGAACTCTCATAGAAGAGTTAACTATATTTGATGACTGTACTTATTGCCCATCCTTATCATTTTGTTTTTATAGATCTAATTTTAGTGAAAAAGCAAAAGATTGCCCATGCTCAATATGTTTAGTTAAACCCATGTGTAAGATTGATTGTAATGATAAAAGAACACATGATAGATTAGCTATTTTAGCTAAGTGAGGACATTATGGAACCTAATCTATGCAAAGGATGTAAAGTTTTCCGAGATAATATTCCAGTTAGATGTACTATATTACAAGATGGTGTTGCAGAAAAATGTCCATGTAATTTCTGTATAGTTCAAGTTATGTGCCAAAATATATGTAAACTAAGAAATGAATTTAGACTATATCTTTATGTTGATAGGGAATTAAATGGTTATGAATAAATGTGACGGGTGCCCAATGAAGAATCAAAATTGTATAATAATATATGCTGGAAATGCAAAAAAATGTCCATGTAGAACTTGTTTAATTAAACCTATGTGTAAACACCCTTGTGAAGAAGAAATTATGCTTGAAAATTTATCTTATGAAAAAAGAGGATTTTGTAAAGTTACTGAAAGGAATAATTAAATGGCAATGCATGTTTGTTCTGGATGTGTTCAACACAAACTAATATTAGATCGTTATCTTGATCCTTGTGACTTTATAAAAGCTGATGAAATATTAAGTTGCCCATGTATTACATGCTTAGTTAAACCTATATGTAAAGAGTTCTGTAGCATATATTATGGATCTGTAGAATATTATGGATTAAAGATTGATGATGAATTTGAAGAAAATAATGAATATTGAAAAGGATTGTAAGGGATGTCACCTATCTGATTGTTCATTTATAAAACTATATATAGAAGATTCTAGAAATAATTCCAAAGGATTTCTTATAAACTTACAACAAAAAAATACATTTAGAAAACAAAAAAATATTCGAAAAAATGAAGGTCGATTATTCTGACCCTCATTTTTAGGAGCTATATTCCCCTTTTTGCTGCTTTGAGAGGATTAAGAAACTTTGTGTTCTTTACTTCCCTTACCTTGTTGGTCTGGGAAGGGCAACCTCCGGGAAGTCTCTGTTTCGCATAAGGCGCTGCCCAAATCTGGCAGGTCTCCAAGCTGCTTGACTTCTTAATGATTTTGCACCCAATGCAAGCTGGAACGATGATCTTGTGGTCCACTTTATCACCTCCTTTTGACCAGGATAGTATCACCCGTGTTCATGTCAACAATCTCAAAATCCTTTATGTCTGAATGTTCCCGATGAAGAATCATGATGTCGTTTCCCAACTGATGGCCCATAGAGAATCTATCCCTTGCCATTGGGTCACCTGGTTGAAATAACTTCTCCTTTATCTCAACTTGAAATGCCATAATTGTTCCTCCTTTAAAAAGTTTGTTATAAGTATTAATATATATAGAAAATTCATTTCAGTTTGTTTCTTAAACGGAGGTTTAAAAGTAAATGTCAGATATCTTTAATACCATTAGGTTAGATGGTGAAAAAATAGTATTAACTGAAGAACAAGATGACTATGTTAGAGATATAGCAAATGCTCAAATTATAATGTTACACAAAAAAGAATTTGAAAGAATATATATTGAAGAGAAACAAAAACTATTAAAGTATTTAAATGATTTGTTTAAGTAGGAGCATTTAATGTTAACTATTAAATTCAGGAAACGTTCTCTCTTTAGTATTATCTATTGGTCAAGACTATTAAGGCCTTTACGAATGTGCTTATATAAATATAGTCTATCATTTCCTGAAGAAGAATATGTTGAGGATGGTATACTAAAAGATGAATAATAATTGCAAAGGGTGTTGGCTTAGAATTGAATCTTGTTTAATTCACTATAATAAAATGGATAATATTTGTCCATGTGCATTATGTATTGTTAAACCTATGTGCAGGATTATTTTAATGTGTGACAGACGTGATGCTGTTCTAGAGATACTTAAAGACAAATTAGAAGAATCTCACCCTCTTCCATCATCAAGAGCTATGTGTAGTATATAGGAGGATACTTAAAATGGTTTGTGACAATAAAGAAAAGTTATTAGCTTTGTTTCCTTGTGATTTATGTATATGTAAAGCTGTATGTATTTGTAAATATCATTTAAAAATGAATATCATTTGTAGTATTCTCCATATCTGGATCTGTTCATTTGATATTGGTGACACATTATTAGTTAGAGATAAAACTATCGGATGGAGAAAAATACAAACTATTTTCCCTTCAATAATATCTGTTTCAAGCGTATGAAGATACCTTGTTGTTAATGGTGAGATAAATGAATAAAGGATGTGAAGGTTGTCACCTTACAACTATCTTTTGTATAATTAAGAAGCATAAAATTGATTATATTTGCCCATGTTCAGAGTGTATTGTCAAATCTATGTGTAGACTTTTAACATGTAATATACGAAATGAAGTTTTAGAAAAGATAGATATGAGTTAATAAAGATTATGATGAATCTATATCTATATCCTTATTCAGTTTGTTTCTTATTCCTTATATTAGTATAGGATAGTGTATGGTTAATTATCATGGTATAGATAGAAAGACATTGTTTAGATTAGTATAATGTATGCGCGCGTTGGCGTGCCAGAATTATATGAAGATACTATCTAGGATGGTGAAATAATTAGATATTTAGGAGTATCGAACTAGCAAATTGGCTAGCTGGAAGTTGACGGAGGGGGCAGAAGGGGAAGTAGTCTGGATCTCGATCCTAGTTCTTTCTCGTGAAGTTTCTGACTTGAGTATAGCTATGTATCTTGGAGTGTCTAATGGACAATGAACCTTTAGTTATAGCTTTACTGTTTACTATGTATTTCATAAGTGTCTATGTATGTGCCCACTATGATACTATAACAAATATTAAAAAGGAGTTTGATAAGTTATGACAACACTACACTTTACTATCTTAATGATATGTTTAGGAGCAGTTATCTCTATACCAATCCTATTGATATTTCAAGATATTATAGAAATACTTCAAATGATTTCAGAAGCAATTCATGACTCTATAGTTGATTTAAAAGAGGAGTTTGATAATATATGACTATAGTATCTTTCTTGCAAAACGTTTTAGCATTTAGCTTAGTATTGGGAATCATATTAGCTATAGTAGATATTGTTTTTGAAAAGATACAAAAAAATAAACGAGGGAAGAAACATGATTAAGACTTTAATAATACTACCATTCTTTATAGGAACTTATATAGCTCTTTTATTAATGGAAGCTGGTTATGATGTTTACTGTATACTAAATCAAGCCAATAATAGAATAAAATATGAACTATATGAACTATAAGGATATCAATAAGTTATGAGTTCATTCTGGGTAGCAGTATTATTTCTATTTATTACTGTGTATATGACAATAGTAGTAATATCATTTGGTCAAGAATTAAACTGTTTGAAAAATCTAATTAAAGAGTTTGATAAACTATGAAACTTAAAGCTAGAAAGAAACTATTAAAGCGACTCCCATGCTATTATTGCTTAGTATATCCTATGTGTAAAGTGAAGTATATAGATAAGAGTACTATAGAGTGTAATGTATTAGCAAAATGGATATGTAAGTTTGATTATAATGACTCAGCTGGTTGGAGTAGGATACAAAAAATATATCCCCATGTCACTATGGTGGATGGAAAAAAATGAATGAGGCAGTTTGTCCCCCATTCATTTTTTTGTATTTATTGCATGCTCCCACCTATAGGAAAGCGTATAAATTATAACTTGCAGTTTGTTTCTGATGGAAGCATACATCCAAGTTTGGAACATGACCTACAATCAGTAAAGTCACATTCCCAGCAAGGGGCGGGATATGGGAAACCCTGAACTATCTGACAAACAATCCATGACCACAATTTCTTAAACATAACAATATACCCCCTTATTATTATTTAAGTATTAATATATATACCAACTGAAGTCAAGTGCCTATCCTGACTTTGAACATTTTCCTATACAAAAGATTAATAAGATCAGATAAATAACAATTTCGTTCTATATTATTGGATTTATTAACGTATCCGAGTCAAATCTGTTTACCCCTGTTTGTAGATACAAAAAAATGCTAGTGATTTTTAAGATCTACCACTCTTATACTTTCCACTAGCATTCAATTTAACTTGCATCTCGGCCAAGATTTACGCAGGATCTAAAGGTACAATAATATAACATTATTATTTCCCTCCTTCACCCACGGATACTGACTTCTCATGAACGACTATCTAGGTTGTCTTAAAGAGCTCATGAGCACCACCCTACCCTCTTCTAGACCCATAAGGGCGACTGGGCATTACTTTACAATTAATTTAATCCAATTATATTAGTTTCCTCTCCACTTACATACTCATCATTTAGTAGGCAGAGTACACAAGCTTTGAAAATCTGCTTTTCTTATAAAAGCAGCAAACAAGATGCAAGAAAAATACGTTAATTTAAGTTTGAGTGGGTTGAAGCAGTAATGCGTATTATCATCAATACGAGCTTCAACCCACTCCAGGCAAGGGACGAGCACCCAATTGTTAACGGACAATTGGTCAACCGTTCTCGGAGGCACTGAGAACTTGTTAGGAATAAAAAAAGAGAGAGTGAAGTTCCCGATTACTCCACTCTCTCTCCCGCCAGGAGGACCACCACGAGCGACTACCTAAGCCTTGGGTTCCCCACTCTTCATGTAGAAGTAGGTTCCCACAATTCCGAGCGCTGCACCGATTGCCGCGCCGATGATGCCTTTCTTGTTCTTTTTGACCTTGGCCCGGGCACTGGTCTTTTTGACCTTCTTGTCCTCTGTCTTGACTTTCGACTTCCGCCCCTTTACAACCTTTACTTCGTCACCTTCCATTTTAACACCTCCGAGGTTTTGAGTTTACGAATTTGAAGACCAACTGACCTTCATTATAGTAATTTATATATATAGCAGTATGACGTATAAAATAGTAAAAATGTTGTAATTAGGAATGTTGGTAGGAATGTGTCCAAATACTGTTCTATGGAGAGGTCCGTTACTTCTGTGAGGAAATATCCGATACCATCTATGACGGTGCGCAGCGCTTTGATATCTGATCACTGTACTCAGATTTGTGGTTTTACCTGCCTACATAGATTGTACAATTTTTTTGTTCCAGAAACAAAACGGGTATGTATTTCAGTTACTCTAATAATCCTCAATAATGCTCTACAAATAAACATCAGAGCTATGACCATTGCTAAAAGCAAACAAACAATATAGATAATAGCAATAATAGGCATCTGATAAATCATTTCTAAATCAAGCAACTCGATTTACCTCCTATACGGAATTTTATATGTACAAAAATTTCGTACTGAGAAAAAAATGAGAGTCAAACTACAACTCTCATTTCCTTGAAGGTTATCCCTTCAAGATATCCAGTTCAAGTTTCTCTTTCTCTAGTCTGGAGATGTTCATAATACCAGACCACTCTTGCTCGCTTATCCTCCCTGTGTTGTAATCAACTGTATTGGCTTTATCCACTTTCTCAATCTGGAGCAACTGATACTTACTTCTTGCAAACTCATCATATACGAACATAATAGTCCCTCCTTGTTTATCATTAGATATTAATATATATACATTATCCTATTTAAATACCTTCCACAATATACAACATACTGCTACCGCTACAGCTGAAACTCCTATGAGAATCTTGTTTTCTTTCTTCCTCTTCTTTTCAACTTTGATCCTGAGTTTTTCTGCTTCTTCTCTTGCTTCGTCAATTGTAATTCTTCCACTTTTCATAGGTTTCTCCTTTCACAAATAGTTTTTAATACAAAATATATATAGTAATTCTACAATATATTGAATTTTATATGTACAAATTTTTTATACTCAGAATCGAAATGGGTCAGGATACTTAAATAATAATAAATCAGGATCCTTATCTTCAAGAAAACAAGATTCAACATCTGCTTCACAACAACATTTACCTTTCCTAATTACTTGTTTATATACTATTATATAATTTGCATCAGTTCCGTTTTCATAATCTTCAAATAAATCTTCTATTAAATCAGTTCTGTCCATATGAAAATACTTATTAACATCTATTCCATAGGAATCGAAAGTAGCATCCAATTCAATAGGCAGAAGATCATTTCTTTCTCCAATCCATCTTATCTCTGGACGCCTAAAAAAATTGTTTTTTCTTTTTTTCCAATATTCAATCCATGCATATCTTTCTGCTTCTGCTACAGGATCTAACTCATACACGTTCTTCTCCCCCTTTATTTAAATTAAAGAAAAATTAAACTGGGGTTCCTTTATTCCCCAGTTTAATTCTTCCACTATACCTTTAGTGGAATGCTACCTGTAGCTGCTTCAAATACATCTTCCGCTAAGTCGCGCTCACCTCTATTCCACAAGCGATTAACGACCGCCCACAGGTCTTTACGGGCTTCCTCAACCAACCGGCAAAATCTTCTCCACTCGTCCATTTGCATGTACCCCCGTGAATAAGATTTTAATACAATAATTAATATATATAGAAAATAGAACCATATCTGAACAAAAAAATGAGAGTCAAACTGCGGCTCTCATTTTCTAAACTTTTCGGTTTTGGTTTTCTCCTGATGCGTGGTAAACTTACTTATTATGGGTTTCTATTT